>ERZ773107.732-NODE-732-length-34257-cov-13.677300_pt1 | contig 34257 bp, 33 predicted proteins | sample MGYA00580571_ERZ773107 | MGnify/ENA primary metagenome ERZ773107 (study PRJEB29015, sample SAMEA2737843) | human gut metagenome | biome: human gut; feature: human-associated habitat; material: faeces | place: China | collected 2012 ... | reverse complement strand
GGGCCACATGCAGCGCGGCGGCAGCCCCAGCGCCTACGACCGCGTGCTGGCCACCCAGTTCGGCAGCTACGCGGCAAAGCTGGTGGAGATCGAGCGCTACGGCGTGACGGTGGCCATGGTGAACCGCCACGTCACCGAGAACCGCCTGGCCGACATCGCCGGCAAGACCCGCAATGTGCCCGAAGGCTGTGAGCTGCTCACCGTTGCCCGCCGCATGGGCATCAGCTTGGGTTGATTTTTATTTGAAATGGCCTCCGCGATGCTCTGGCCATATTCAGCGAAAAATTTATAGTTTTATTTGTAATTCCAGAAAATCTGCGGATTTTCTGGAATTACTTTTTCACGGGAGGGGCCCAAACCGACAGATGCTTCAAAAACAAAATGCCGCTTTTTCGTTACGACTTTTCCAGTGAAAATGCAAATCCCGGCAGACCGCAGTCTGCCGGGATTTGCGCTATCAAAAAGAAAAATTCCGCTGAATATGGCCAGAGTGCAACGGCGGCCATTCAAAATCGTCCGCCTGCCAAATCAAAGATTCGTTACATCATGCCGGGTGGGCTGGCCCTTTTCAAAGGCAACGGCGCTTTCCAGCACGCCGCGCACCATGCTCTCCACATCTTCTTCGGTGTAAAAGGCCGTGTGGTCGGTCAAAATCACGTTGGGCATGCTGCGCAGGGCGGCCAGCTCCGGGTTCGGGATCACATCGCCCATGCGGTTATAATAGTACAGGCCGTTCTCGTTCTCCAGCACGTCCAGCGCTGCGCCGCCCAGTTTGCCGCTCTCCAGCCCGGCGATGAGGGCATCGCTGTCGATCAGCTTGCCGCGGGCCGTGTTGATGATCACCGCGCCCGGCTTCATGGTCTCAATGGCCTTTGCGTCGATGAGGTGATGGTTCTCCTCGGTGGCATTGGTGTGCAGGGTGATGACGTCGCACTCTTTCAGCAGGGTCTCCAGCGGCGCATACTCCGCGATCTTCTTCACGTCCTCGTTCGGGTACAGGTCGTAGGCCAGCAGGCGGCAGCCAAAGCCGGACAGGTGCTGCAGCACGGTGCGGCCGATGCGCCCGGTGCCGATGACGCCCACCGTGCAGCCCGAGATATCCCGGCCGATCTTGCCCTTCAGCGAGTAGTCCTGGGCTTCGCCGCGCTTGAGGATGTGGCCCGCCTTGCGCAGGCTCATCAGCATGAGCATGATGGCAAAGTTCGCCACGCCGTTGGGCGGGTAGTCCACATTGGCCACCTTCATGCCCAGGGCCCGGGCCGTCTCGCGGTCCACATGGTCGTAGCCGATGGAGCGGCAGCAGATGGCCTTGATCCCCAGCGCATGGAAGCGCTTCACCATGGGGGCGCTCATGTCGCAGGGCGTCACCGACACGGCGTCGTAACCCTTTGCCAGCTCTGCGTTTTCCAGCGTGGGGTAGTCCTGCGAGTAACCAAATTCAATGTCCATCTGCGGTGCCAGCCGCTGCGCGATGCCCAGCTCATCGTAGGGGCGCAGAGTGTAGAAAAAAACTTTTGTCGCCATAAATTTCCCTCCCAGTCCAGTTTGCCCCATTGTAACACGTTTTGCGCTGCTGCGCGCAGATTTCGTCGTGAATTTTGTTCATCTCCGGCGTGAGAACGCATATTTCCATGCAGATGCTGGAAAAAACGGTTGTAAATTGTCGGAAAAGAGGGTATGATAAAAGAACTGGGAAGTATACATCAATAAATCAAAAAGGAGTGTGCCTTATGCGCGCTTATGAACGGCTTTTGAACTATGTCCGGGTGCACACCACCTCGGACGAAAACTCCGGCACCCATCCTTCTGCGGCGCGGGAGTTCGACCTCGCCCGTCAGCTGGTGGAGGAGATGAAAGCACTTGGCCTGGAGGATGCCCGTGTGGACGAGCACTGCTATGTCTACGGCACCCTGCCCGCCACCCCGGGCTGCGAAGACAAGCATGCCCTGGGCCTGATCGCGCACATGGACACCGCCGATGACGCCAGCGGCGAGAACGTGCAGCCCATCGTGTGGGAGAACTACAACGGCGGCGAGGTGACTCTGCCCGCCACCGGCATGGTGATGAAGCCCTCGGCCTTCCCCTTCCTGAGCAGCATGAAGGGCGAGACCCTCATCACCTCGGACGGCACCACCCTGCTGGGTGCCGACGACAAGGCCGGCATCGCCGAAATTCTGACCGCTGTGGAAACGCTGCAGGAAAAGGGCCTGCCCCACGGCAAGCTGTGCATCGCCTTTACCCCGGACGAGGAGATCGGCGAGGGGGCTGAGCTGTTCGATATCCCGGGCTTCGGGGCCGACTTTGCCTACACCGTGGACGGCGGCGACGCCGGTTCCATTGAGTATGAGAACTTCAACGCCGCCTCTGCCACCGTGACGGTGCACGGCTTCTCGGTGCACCCCGGCACCGCCAAGGGCACCATGATCAACGCTTCCAACGTGGCCATGGAGTTCCACGGTTCGCTGCCCGTCACTGCCCGGCCCGAGACCACCGAGGGCCGCCAGGGCTTCTACCACCTGTGCCAGATGTACGGCGACGTGACCACCGCCAAGCTGGGTTACATCCTGCGCGACCACGACGCCGCCAAGCTGCAGTTCAAAAAGGACAACATGCTGGACATTGCCGAGTTTTTGAACGGCAAGTACGGCGAGGGCACCGTGGAGGTGGAGATCAAGGACAGCTACCGCAACATGCTGGAAAAGATCAAACCGCATTTCCACCTGGTAGAAACGGCCCGCAAGGCCACCCGCATGGCAGGCCTTGAGCCGGAGGAGATCCCCGTGCGCGGCGGCACCGATGGTGCCATGCTGAGCTGGAAGGGCCTGCCCTGCCCGAACCTGGGTACCGGCGGCTTCAACTTCCACGGCGTGTGCGAGTGCATCACCGCCGAGCGCATGGACCGCTGCACCGAGATCTTGCTGAATATCATCGGCCTGTACGCGGAATAAAAACAGACGCGGCTCAAAAACAGAAGAAATACCCAAAAAGTCCGGGAGAGCACAGCGCTTTCCCGGGCTTTTTTGCGGCTGTTTTTTACAGGATGGACATGAACCACTCAACAGTCTTGGGGTCGTAGTGGGAGAAGAACAGGCTTTCGCCGCCGTCCAGTGCTTCAATGGCAGCCATATCCTCGGCGGAGAGGGTGAAATCGAACAGCTCGAAGTTCTGCTGCATCCGCTCCTTGTGGACCGATTTCGGGATAATGACCACGTCGCTCTGCAGCAAAAAGCGCAGGGCGGTCTGGGCGGCAGTCTTGCCGTACTTGGCACCGATGGCGGTCAGCACGGGGTTGGTGAACATATCCTTGCGGCCCTCGGCAAAGGGGCCCCAGGATTCGATCTGGCAGCCGTACTTCTTCAGGTATTCCCTGGCCAGCTTCTGCTGCTGGAAGACGTGGGTCTCGATCTGGTTCACGGCGGGCTTCGCCCACGCCTTCCTCGTTGCCGTAGGCCTGGGCCGTGTCGATGCTGCGGTAGCCCACGTCGATGGCGTCCAGCACGCAGCGCTTGGTGTCCTGCGGCGGGGTCTGGTAGACACCGTAGCCCAGCTTCGGCATCTTGATGCCGTTGTTCAGTGTAACGTATTCCATGGTAAATGCCTCCTGTTTTCCGGTTTTGGGGGGAAGTGTGTTTCTGGCACTACTTTACAACGGATCGGCAAAAACGTAAAATATCAATAGTGGAAACTGCTTTTCACAAAATGAAATGTGAGGTGTGCAATGCTGGATCTGAATGAGCTGCAGCAGTTGGTGGATTTTGCGGACCTGGGCACCCTTTCCAAAGTGGCGGAAAAGGGCCACATCTCCACCCCGTCCATCACCCGCAGCATGAAAAATGTGGAGGAACACTTCGGCGTGCCGCTGTTCACCCGCAGCAAAAACCGCATTGAACTGAACGACACCGGCCGGGAGGCGGTGGCGGCAGCCCGCAAGCTGCTGGCCGAAGCGGAGCAGGCGGTCCGCCAGGTGCAGGCCTTCGACCAGCGCCGCCGCACGCTGGTGGTGCGCTCCTGCGCCCCGGCCCCGCTGTGGGAACTGCTGCCGAAGCTCAGCGCCGCCTGCCCGGGCATGACCATTGCTTCCAGCATTGGCCAGAACGAGGAAGTGCTCGCCGCATGGCGGCAGGGCGGGTGCGACATGGCGGTGCTCCCGTTCCGGCCGGAGGCGGAAGACGGCACCGCAGTGCAGGAATTCATGCACGAAAAGCTCTTTGTCTGCGTGCCGCCCGGCCACGAGCTGGTCCGCCGCGAAAGCCTGAGCTTTGCCGAGATCAACGGCTTCAATTTCCTGCTGCGCACGGAACTTGGCTTCTGGGACACGCTCTGCCGCCAGAAGATGCCGTCTTCCCGCTTTCTGGTGCAGACGGACGAGTTTGCCTTCGATGCACTGGTGGAGTCCTCCTCGCTGCCGTGCTTCACCACCGATTACTTCAAGAATGCCCGGGAACGCTACCCGGGGCGGGTGTTCCTCCCGCTGCGGGACCCGGAAGCGGACGTGACCTTTTACGTTCTGCAGCGGGCGCAGAAAAAATAAAAACCACGGATGCACAGCCCGGGTGCACCCGTGGAGATCGTCACTGTTTTTTGTGGTAGCCGCAGTCGCAGTAGGGGCCGCCGGAGGCAAGGGTGTATTCCCGCACAAAGGTGGTGGCCCCGCCGGCATCGGCCATGGTGTAGTCCAGATGGCACATGGCTGGGGTCAGGTCGTAAAGGTCCAGCTCTTTCATCAGGGTGCAGATGCCGCAGCGGGAGAAGCGCGCCTCAAAGCCGCTGCCGTCGGCATAGGGGAAATATTCCATGTTCCAGGAGTAAGGGTTGCGGTCGGCGGCGCGCAGGTCTGCGGTGGCCTGCATCCCGGCAAGGCGCTTGGGGGTGTACTGGGTCTTGCCGCTCTGGCAGAAGGCCCACTGCACCGCCGGGGTCATCATGGCGGCGGCATAGTAACGGGTCAGGGTGTCCACATCCGGCCGCTGCGGCATGTTCAGGATATAAGCGCAGAGCATGGCGCAGTTGACGATGTTCATCTTGAAGCGGTCTGCTTTTTCAAACTCCGGCAGCGTTGCAATGATCTGCTGATATTTCGGCTTTGCAAGCGCCTCCACGGCTTTGGCCTGTTGTGTGCTCAGGCCAAACGCGGCGGTCAGCTGCCGGGTGAATGAGCGGTGGAACAGCGCCCACATGGCCATGGGCATTCCGGCGTATTTCATGCGAGGTCCCTCCTTATCTTCCGCATGGGGGTTCTTCTGCTTCCATTATAACGGACGGCCGCCCGGGATGCAATCGGGAGAAGCGCCGTGGCCCGGCAGGGGCTTCCCGGCGGCAGAAAAGCGTGGTAAAATAAGGGAAAACAGCAGAAAGGAACCCTTTTTCATGAACGAGACAAAAGACGAAGGCCTGCAGGGCAACGAGATGATCGAGCAGGCCGTGCTGGCGCTGCAGCGCGAGCCCACCCAGGAGCAGCTGGCCCACACCCTGACGGTGCTGCGCCGCCGCATGAAAGCGCAGGGACAGCTGGTGGCGGCGGTGGAGCCGAACCTCGGCGGCGCGCCGCTGCAGCTGCGCACGGTGCAGACCGCCGACGGGGCCCGCTGGTGGTACGCCTTCACCAGCTTTGAGCAGGAGCTGAAAGGGGCCGAGGCGGTGCAGTCCACCTTCCTGGTGGAGATTGAAAAGCTGTTCGATGCGGCGCTGACGGTGCCGGAGATCAGCGGCGTGATCCTGAACCCGTGGGACCGCACCCTTCAGCTGGACAAGAACCTCATCCGCATCATCAAAGGCTGAACCGCGCCGAAACGCACTTTTTTGAATTTTTCAAAAACCTCTTGACTTAAAGTTGAGTTTAAGTTGCAGAATAAGGCCAGAACATGATACGGGAGGTTTTTGGAAATGTACACTGAAACTCTGACGCTGGCAAACGGCGTAAAAATTCCGCAGCTGGGTCTGGGCACCTGGTTCATCGACGATGCAAACGCAGCCGAGGCCGTGAAGGCCGCTGCCAAGCTGGGCTATCGCCACTTTGATACGGCGCAGGCTTATGGCAACGAGCGCGGCGTGGGCGAGGGCGTGCGCAGCTGCGGCGTGGCCCGCGAGGAGCTGTTCGTCGTGTCCAAGGTGGCCGCCGAGCACAAGACCTACGAGGCCGCCAAGGCCAGCATCGACGCAACGCTGCAGAAGATGGGCCTGGACTACCTGGATATGATGATCATCCACAGCCCGCAGCCCTGGGACAAGGTGAACCAGTGCGAGGACCGCTATGTGGAGGGCAACCGTGCCGCCTGGCGTGCGCTGGAAGAAGCTTACAAAGAGGGCAAACTGCGGGCCATCGGCGTGTCCAACTTCCAGATCGGCGATCTGAACAGCCTGCTGGAAGGCTGCACCGTCAAGCCCATGGTCAACCAGATCTTGCTGCACATCAGCAACACCCCGCTGGAGCTGGTGGAGTTCTGCCAGAACAACGGCATCGCGGTGGAAGCCTATTCGCCCATCGCCCACGGTGAAATTCTGCACCAGCCGGAAATTCAGGCCATGGCCGAAAAGTATGGCGTCGCGGTGCCGCAGCTGTGCATCCGCTACACCCTGCAGCTGGGTGCTGTCTCGCTGCCCAAGACTGCGAACCCCGCCCACATGGAGACGAATGCCGCCGTGGACTTTGCCATCAGTGCCGAGGACATGGAGAACCTCAAGCACTTCAAGCACATTGAGAGCTACGGTGCAAGCAGCGGCTTCCCGGTGTACGGAGGAAAACTGTAATGAACAAGCCCTATATCATCTGCCACATGATGACCTCCATCGACGGCCGCAGGGAGATGCCCTCGGTGTTCGACGGGCGCACCATGGAGCACCCGCTGACCCACCTGCGCCTGACCGGCGTGCAGCAGTTTGAAAGCGGTGCGGTCTGGCTGCGGTATGCTCTGTAAAAAAGTGAAAATGCGATAAAAAAGGAACCGGACGGGCGAAAAGGCCTGTCCGGTTCCTTTTTTATCCCCGCCAGCCCCGGGCGGCAGGGTCCAGCATTTCGCTGGCCGAATAAATGAGTGCGTTGCAGATGGCGGCGGCCACGTTGCTGCCGCCCTTGCGGCCCATGGCCGCGATGGCGGGCACGCCGCAGCGCGTACAGGCGGCAAAGAGCACTTCCTTGCTCTCCACCACATTCACAAAGCCCACTGGCACGCCGATGACCAGAGCAGGCCGCAGCCCGGCTTCCAGTTCTTCGGCGATGGTCAGCAGGGCGGTGGGGGCGTTGCCCACCGCGAGAATGGCCCCCGGGTGCTCCTGCGCTGCTCGGTGCATGGCGGCCACGGCCCGGGTAGTGCCCGCCTGCTTGGCGGCTTCGGCCACGGCGGGGTCCGCCATGTAGCAGACTGCTTCACACCCCAGCTTTGCAAGCCCGGGCTTCGAGATACCGGCCAGCGCCATGTTGGTGTCGGTGACAATGGTCACGCCCCCGTGCAGAGCCCGGACTGCGGCCTCCACCGCACCGGGGGTGAACCGCAGATTTTTGGCGTAGTCAAAGTCGGCGGTGGTGTGGATGACTCGCTTGACCACGGCAGCCGTTTCCGGCGGCGGGGTCAGGCCCATCTCGTCCAGCTCTTTGGTGATGATGGAAAGGCTCGTCCGCTCAATGTCGGCGGGCAGATGATGCTGCGGCGTCATACGCTGTCTCCTTTCTGCAGGCCCATGGCGGCATAGACGGCGGGCATGTCCAGCGCCGCGCGCACGCCGTCGGCAAGCTTGTCAAACTGCTGCTGACGGTACTGCTCCATGGGGATGAGATCAGCCCCGGCGGGGTCCAGCCCCTTGCGGCTGCACAAAAATGCGGTGAGTTTTTCGGTCAGTTCGCCGGTGTCGAACAGGCCGTGCAGGTAGGTGCCAAACACATTGCCCTGCACACAGCCCTCCGGCGTGCCGTCCGCAAGGGTGCAGAACCCTTCGCCCCGCACCTCGGTGCGTCCGGCATGGATCTCATAGCCGGTCAGCCTGGCCCCGGCAAAGGGCCCGGCGGCGGTCACGGCTTCGGTCTGGGTCAGGTGCTTTTCGGCGTTGAAGGTGGTGACCGTGGGCAGCAGGCCCAGGCCCCGCAGGGTGCCCGGCGTGCCGCTTTCTTCGCCCGCCGGGTCGCGGAGCTCCTCGCCCAGCATCTGGTAGCCGCCGCAGACGCCCAGCACCGGCGTACCGCTGGCGGCAAGCTTCTGCACCAGTGGTTCCAGCCCGCTTTCCCGCAGCCAGCGCAGGTCGTCCATGGTGTTTTTGGTGCCGGGCAGGATGACAAGGTCCGGCGTGCCCAGCTGACGGGGGTTCTGCACATAGCGCACGCCCAGCAGCGGGTGCTGCTCCAGCGGGATGAAATCGGTAAAGTTGGAAACATGCGGCAGGCGCAGAATGGCGATATCCAGCGGTTTCACGGCCCTTTTTGCGTCCAGCCGGTCAGAGAGGGAGTCCTCGTCCTCGATCTCCACCCGCAGATAGGGCACCACACCCACCACGGGCAGATGCGTCTTTTCTTCCAGCATGGCAAGGCCCGGGCGCAGAATTTCCACATCACCCCGGAACTTGTTGATGACAAGGCCTTTGATGCGGGCCCGTTCCTCCGGCTCCAGCAGTTCCACGGTGCCGTAAAGCTGGGCGAACACGCCGCCCCGGTCGATGTCGCCCGCCAGCAGTACCGGCGCATCCACGAGCTTTGCAAGGCCCATGTTCACGATATCGTCGGCCTTCAGGTTGATCTCGGCGGGGCTGCCTGCGCCCTCAATGACGATGATGTCATTCTCCTCTGCAAGGCTGTTGTAGGCTTCCAGAATGTCCGGGATGAGGGTGCGCTTCATCTTGAAATAATCGGCGGCGGACATCTGCCCCCGGGCCTTGCCGTTCACGATGACCTGACTGCCCACATCGCTGCTGGGCTTGAGCAGGATGGGGTTCATGCGCACGTCCGGCTCTACGCCTGCAGCCTGCGCCTGCACCACCTGTGCCCGGCCCATCTCAGCGCCGTCTTTGGTGACAAAACTGTTCAGGGCCATGTTCTGGCTTTTGAACGGGGCCACGCGCCAGCCGTCCTGCGCAAAAATGCGGCACAGCGCCGCGCACAGCAGGCTTTTGCCCGCGCCGCTCATGGTGCCCTGCACCATAATGCATTTTGCCTTTCTCATCGTGCCACCTCCGGCAGGGTCTCGGCCAGCAGCGCCAAAAGCTGGCGGTTCTCTTGTTCCGTCCGCACAGCGGTGCGGTACCAGCAGGCAGAAAGGCCCGGGTAGTTGCCGCAGCTGCGCAGCACCGCGCCCTTCTGCCGCAGGGCATTGCCCAGCGTTTCCGGCGCGCGGAACAGCAGGTAGTTGGCCCGGCCCTCGATCACCCGCAGGCCCAGCGCCCGCAGGCCGCTTGCCAGAATGGGCCGCTGTGTCTTGATCAATTCACGCATCTGCGCGACATATTCCGTTTCGTCCAGCGCGGCGATGCCCGCCGCCTGCGCCAGACTGGACACCGCCCACGGCTGGCCTGCTGCCTGCATCCGGGCAAGGAGGGCTTCATCCGTGCAAAGGCAGTAGCCCAGCCGTACGCCCGCCATGCCGTAAAGCTTTGTGAAGGCTTTGAGGATGACAAGATGCTTGCTGGTCTGCAGCAGCCGCTTTGCTGAGAGCGTATCGCCCTCGGGCAGAAAATCGAGGAAGCACTCGTCCACCACCAGCCGTGCGCCCACGGCTTCGCATTTGTGCAGCAGGGCTTCCACAAGGGCAGGCTGGGCCAGCTGGCCGGTAGGGTTGTTGGGCTGGCAGAGGAACACCATCTCGATGCCCGGGTGCACCGCATTCAGGATATCTTCCGTCACCGCAAAATCATTTTCTTCCCGCAAAAAATGCCGCTCCACCGTGCAGCCCACGGTTTCAAGGGCTGTGGCATATTCGGCAAAGGTAGGGGCTGTCACCAGTGCGGTGCGGGGCTTTGCGGCCAGCACCAGCCGGAAGATCAGGTCTGCTGCGCCGTTGCCGCACAAGATGCTTTCGGCGGGCACATTCTCGGCTACAGCCAGCTTTGCCCGCAGGGCGCGGCACAGCGGGTCGGGGTAGCGGTCGGCGGTGGCAAGGGACGCCGTAATGGCCTTTGCTACGCCTTCCGGCAGGCCCAGCGGGCTGACATTGGCCGAAAAATCCAGCGGATCGCGGCCGAACTCGGCGCGGTAGCCCGCCCAGTCGCCGCCATGGGTCAGTGGTTGCATAAAAATCCTCCATAATAAAGCCTTCCCCCGAGGGGGAAGCCTTCAGAGAGCTGCTGCACCCCATGCCAGCGCAAAGGCGCTGGCCACATACATCATGCGGTTGGCGCGCAGGATATCCTCCGGCTCAATGGGGCGCAAAGCGTCGCCGATGGTGGGTTTTGCATAGTATTCGCCAAAATAATAGGCCGGCCCGGCCAGCTGCACGCCCAGGGCACCGGCACAGGCGCTTTCGGTCTGGGCACTGTTGGGGCTGGCATGGTTGCGCCGGTCGCGCCGCCAGATGCGCCATGCACCTTTGGCATCATTGCCGGTAAAGGCTGCGGCCGCCACCCACAAAAGGGCGGCAAGGCGGCTGGGGATGTAGTTGGCCACATCGTCCAGCTTGGCAGGGATGCGGCCAAAGTAGAGGTACTTCTCGTTTTTGTAGCCCAGCATACTGTCCATCGTGTTGATGGCTTTGTAAGTGAGTGCCAGCGGTGCCCCGCCGATGAGCATGTACAAAAGCGGGGCGATCACGCCGTCGCTGGCATTCTCGGCCACCGTTTCCACGGCGGCTTTGGTCACGCCCTCGGCGGTGAGGGCTTCGGTGTCGCGGCCCACGATGCGGCTCACGGCCTTGCGTGCGGCGGGCAGGTCATTTTTGATAAGCTGGGCATACACATTCGTACTTTCCTGCACAAGCCCTTTGGCCGCCAGCGCCTGCCCGCACCAGAACATCTGCACGGCAAGGCCCAGCCAGGGGCTGATCCTTGCCGCCAGCAGGCAGACAAGGCTGGTAATCAGAAAGGTGCCCACCGGCAGGCAGAATGCCACGATGCCGCCGCCCAGCACTTCGCCCTGCGGCGTTTTGGGCAGGCGGGCGCGCAGGAACTTTTCCAGCCGGGAGATGCACTTGCCCATCAGCACCACCGGGTGCGGCAGCCAGGCCGGGTCGCCGAAAAGCGCGTCCAGCACGAAGCCGCCCAATACAGCCCACAGGATCATCACTGGGCCTCCTTCGTATACTGGACGGTTTTTACAAGGTAAAGTACTCGCTTTTCGGTCCAGTCCTTGGCATCCAGCACATAGCCGCCTGCGTTGGGGCCGCACCAGTCATAATAGTCCCTGCGGGGCAGGGCGAACCGTTCCATAGCCGCCATCTGGGTGCCGCCGTGGGCCAGAATGACCAGCCGCTGTTCCCCTGCGGCAAGGGCCTTGTCCACCAGCTGGGCAAAGGTGCGGCAGATACGGTCCGAGAAATCGGCCTTGCGCTCACCGTCCGGGCAGGAGCTTTCGCAGTTGGCCTGTACCCAGGCCTGATACTCGGGGTCTTTTTCCATCTCAATGAAATTGCGGCCCTCAAAGCTGCCAAAGCACATCTCCTTCAGCCCGTCCACTTGCACGAGCTTCGCGGTGGGGAACAGGATGTGCGCTGTCTGGCTGGTGCGCTGCAGGGTGGAAACGTAGACCACGTCCGGGTCGAAATCGGCACGGCACAGCTGGGCCGCGCCTGCGGGCGAAAGCGGGATGTCGCGCTGGCCCTGATAACGCTTCTGGGCGTTGTACTCGGTCTGGCCGTGGCGCAGAAGATAGATCAGCATGTTGGAAGTTCTCCTTTCAAAACCGTGGGGATGCCGCAGAACATCTGCACCACGCAGTCGGCCCGCGCCGCCAGCAGGCAGGCAAGGCGGCCCGCTGCTTCGCGGTCGGCACGTTCGTTTGCATCCATCGGCACAACACCGCCGCCCACTTCGGTGGCGATGAGGATATCGTATTCAGAAGCAAGCCTGTCCGCAAGGGCAGACAGGTCAGCGGCGTCTGCCGCCAAATTTTGCACGTCGGCCCGCATTTTTAAATTGTGGCCGGGCAGTGTCTGCGCAAAGGTGCGCTTGCCGCTGTAGAGCGGCCCGGTGATAAAGATCATAACAGCCCTCCCCACTGGCAGGCGGCCAGCGCCGCCAGCATCCACAGCTCGGCCTTTTGCAAGAACCACCCGGCAAGGTCGCCGGTGATGCCGCCGAACTGCTTTGCGCTCATCTTATTATAATAGAACAGTACCGCCAGCGCGGCCAGCACCAGCGCCCAGCCGCGAAGGAACATCATGCAGGCGGCCAGCACGACAGCCAGCACGGTCAGCACCCGGCGCACAGTGGTTTTGTCTGCCGCCGTGGCGAAGGTGTGGGCAAGGCCGGTGTTTTTTGCCATGGGGAACGCTGCCACGGCGTAGCCGGAGAGGGTGCGTTCCAGCACCAGTGCCAGCGTCCACAGTGCGCCCACCCGGGGCGTGAACTGCACGCAGGTGCACAGGGCAAAATAGGCCAGAAAATAGCTGCACAGCCGGATGACCGCAAAAGCACCGCAATGGGGGTCTTTTAAGATCTCCAGCTTCTTTTCCCGGTCGCCGTAGCTGGAAAGGGCGTCGCAGGTGTCGGCGTAGCCGTCCAGATGGATGCCGCCGGTCACCCACACCGGCACCAGCGCAAAGCCTGCCGCTCTGGCAAGGCCCGGCAGCGGCAGGGTCCCGCACACGCACCACGCCGCGCCGATGACCAGCCCGATGAGCGGAAAAGCGCACATCGCATAGCGCATGTTCTTTTCGTTCCACTCGAACTGCGGCACCGGGATGGCCGAGAACATGGCAAAGGCCACCGCAATGGTCTGCAAAACGATCATATTTTTTCTCCTTTGTAAAAGACGGGGATGCCGCACACCACCCGCACCACGTTGTCGGCCCGGGCGGCGAAGGCGTTGTTCACCTGCGCCAAAGCCAGCAGATAGCGGCCGGTATCGCCTGCATAGTCGGCCCCGCCGCTGAATACCTCGTTGGAGACAACGATCAGGTGTTCGCACTGGGCGGCCAGCGAATCCAGCCCGCGCAGGATGGCTTCTGCCGCGTTGGCTCCCGCCCCGGCGGGGTCGTAGAGCTCGTTGGCGGCAAGGTTGCCGAGGTCTTCGAGCAGTGCCGTGCCCCGGGCGGGCAGACGCACCGCGTCCAGACGCAGGGGGCACTCCACGGTTTCAAACTGCTTGGCGGCCCGCATTTTGCGGTGTTTTTCCACCCGGGCGGCGCATTCGGCGTCCCATACCTGCATAGTGGCAAGATAATAGCGCGGGAGCGCGGTTTTCAGCACAAGGCTTTCCGCATATTCGCTTTTGCCGCTGGCGGCACCGCCGATCACCAGCGTCAGCATTGGGGAGTATACGGCGTGATGCCGCCCTCCGTGAAGGAGTAGCACCCGCCGTACACGGCCAGCGCCATATCCCACAGAGGGATGGACGCCACCGCGCCGGTGCCTTCGCCCAGATGCAGGTTTGCCGTGATGAGGGGCGACTTGCCCAGGGCTTCCAGCACCAGCCGTGCGGCAGGCTCGGCCGAACAGTGGCTGGCGAACACCGCTTTTGCGGCCGCCGGGCACAGGCGCACGGCGCACAGAGCAGCCACGCCGCTGATGAAGCCATCCATCAGCACGGGCACACCGGCCAGCGCACCGCCCAGAAAAACGCCGCACAGGCCCGCGATATCAAAACCGCCCAGCTTTGCCAGCACGTCCAACGGGTCTTCCGGGTCTGGTTCGTTGACAAGGATGCCCCGGCAGATGGCGTCCACCTTGCGGGCCAGCCCTTCGTCCGAAAGGCCCGCGCCGCGCCCGGTCATCCGTTCGACCGGCTGGCCCAGCAGCACCGCCGCCACCGCGCTGGAGGTGGTGGTGTTGCCAATGCCCATCTCGCCGGTGGCGATGAGCCGGTAGCCGTTGTCCGCCAGCTCCCGGGCAAGGGCAATGCCCGCCCCAATGGCCTGCACGGCCTGCGCCCGGCTCATGGCAGGGCCAACCGTAAAGTCTGCCGTGCCGGATGCAATGCGGCAGTTCCGCACGCCGGGCACCGGTTCGCCCGCGATGCCCATATCCACGGGCAGCACGTCGCAATGGGCGGTGCGGGCCATCTGGCAAACACTGGTGCGGCGCATGGCGAGGTTCTCAGCCACGGCACGGGTCACTTCCTGCCCGGTCTGGCTCACGCCCTGGGCCACCACGCCGTTGTCGGCACAGAGCACCAGCACGGCCCGGCGGTCAAAGCTCAGCGCCGCGCTGCCGGTAAGGGCGGCGGCGTCTTCCAGCAGGGTCTCCAGCGCACCCAGCCCGCCCAGGGGCTTTGCAAGGCTGGCCCAGTGGGCGTGGGCCGCCGCCCGGGCGGCTTCGTCCGGGGGTGTGATGGAAGTGAGCAAGGTTTTCAATTCGGTTTCGGTCATTTTTGTTGTCCTTTTGTATAGCATTCTGCCGCCGCCACGAAGCGGCGGGGCAGGGGTGTGCCCGCCCAGTAAAAATGCGGGAAGCCCGCATAGAAATTCTCAGTTGCAAAGCCGCATTCCCACTGCATTTTTGTGCTTTTGCAGGCAATAAATGCAGTGCCGTTTGCGGTGGAATCCCAGTGGTGGAATTCGTGAATGGGCAGCTTTTCTCCCGCGCGGAACAGCAGGCTGTCCGCCTTTGCGGTGAGCGTCGCATACCCGAACCGCACCAGCCTGCCCACCCGGATGCCCTCGCCCGGCAGAACGCCTGCCATGGGCCAGTTCTGGCCATCTGTCCCTTCAAGGCTCTGCCCGAGGTAGAGAAAGCCGCCGCACTCGGCCACGGTGGGTAGACCGGCGTTTACAGCGGCCCGGATGGACGCGCGCATGGCTGCATTTTCGCTCAAAGCGTTTGCATATAGTTCCGGGTAGCCGCCGGGCAGGTACAGCCCGCCGATGCCTTCCGGCAGGGCGGCGTCGTGCACCGGGCTGAAAAATACAAGCTTTGCCCCGGCGTCCCGCAAAGCGTCCAGCGTTTCGGCATAGGTGAAGCAGAAGGCTTCGTCTTTTGCTACGGCGATGCGGGGAAGAAGGGAAGCCTTCCCCCAAGGAGGAAGCCTTTCGCTTTCCGGTTCCGGTTTCTCGGTCAGTTCGGCCAGCTTGTCCCAGTCCAGCACCAGGCTGTCTGCCAGCAGGGCGATCTTTTCCTGCAGGCCGGCAATTTCATCGGCGGTTTTCAGGCCGAGATGGCGGCTCTCCACCACAGCTTCGGGCAGATGGGGCAGATAGCCCAGAACCGGCAGACCGGTCTCGGCTTCCAGCAGGGGTTTGAGCATGTTGTACAGCTTTTCGGAGCAGTTATTGAGCAGAATGCCTGCGAGATGGCTGTTTTTGCGGAAGTGCACCAAACCCTGAATTTGTGCCGCCAGCGTCACGCTGGCCCCTTTGGGTTGCACCACCAGCAGCACCGGCAGGCCCAGCGTATCCGCCAGCTCCCAGGCGCTGGCCCGGGTGGTCAGGCCCTGTCCGTCGTAAAAGCCCATGGCACCCTCGCACACGGCGGCACCATGCCCGGCGGCGTAGCGGGCATAAAGGGCCTGCACGGTGTCTTTGGTGGAAAGAAACAGGTCCAGATTGTGGCTTTCTACGCCGAGAGCCGAGCGGTGAAACATGGGGTCGATGTAGTCCGGCCCAGTTTTAAAGGCACAGGGGGCGGCCCCGCGCCGTTTCAGTGCTGCCAGCACCGCGCAGGTGACGGTGGTCTTGCCGCTGCCGGAAGACGGCGCGGCGATGAGAAATTGCATCATTTGCATGTACCCGTAATGAGGAAGGTGGGGTTGTTGGCCATGAGCAGGTGCAGGCGGCCCGCCGGTTTTGTGCGGCTGACGGCAATCTGCGTCACCTCGGCGGTCAGGCCCCGGGCGGTCAGTGCGGCAATGGCGGCACTCAGGGTCTCCAGTGCGATGGCCGAGATGCAGATGCGTGCCGCCGCGTTTTTGGTAAGCACCGCGTCCAGCACGGCCTCCATGCCGCCTTTCGTCCCGCCGATGAACACGGCGTCCGGGGCGGGCAGGCCGTCGAGAGCTTCCGGCGCTTTGCCTTCGATGAGGGTGAGGTTATAAGCACGGAATTTCTCCCGGTTTTTGCGGATGAGCGCACAGGCGTCCGGCTCGCACTCCACAGCGTACACGCGGCCTTTCGGGGCCGCAAGGGCCAATTCCACACTCACGCTGCCGGTGCCTGCGCCCACATCCCACAGGGTATCGGTGGGGGTCACCGCCAGTTTTGCCAGCGCGGCGGCACGCACCTCCTGCTTGGTCATGGGCACGTCGCCCCGGGTGAAGGCTTCATCCGGCCAGCCCTGTGAACGAAACGGCGGAAGATCGAAGTTTTCCACCAGCAATACGCTGAGCGGTGCAAAACTCTGCCCGGCCAGTTCGGCGGCAGAGCCGTAGCGGATGGCTTCGGCTTCGGTGCCAAGGTTCTCGCCCACAACACCGTGGGCCGCACCCATACCGGCAGCGGCCAGCTTCCGGCAGAGGGTGGCGGGCGTCTCGGTGCCGCCGGTGAGGAAGAATACGGCCCTGCTCGTCATGCATTCTGCCACCGGGTCGCAGGCACAGCCGTGGGCCGAGATCAGTTTCCAGTCCTGCCAGGGGCGGCCCAGCGCCGCCGAGAGCAGCTGCACACTGGAAACACCGGGGTACACCCGGGCCGGGATGCCCAGCGCCCGCAGCGGCGTGAGCAGGCCGGATGCGCCGGAATAAAACCCGGTGTCGCCGCTGTAGAGCACGGCGGCGTCCTGCCCGGGGTTCTGCGACAGTGTTTCCAGGATGTCGGCGGGCTGGTAGAGCGCGAACTGCCGGGCGGTGCAGTCTGCGGGCAGTCCCGCCAGCAGCCGCTTTGCGCCGAACACAAGGCCCGCGCCGCCCACAGCGGCCTGCGCCTGCGCGGAGAGGGCTTCCCATTTACCGCTGCCCATACCGATCAGTGTGACCATTGCAACATCTCCTGACAATGCGTGAATAATTCGTCCTCGGTCTCGCCGACCTCCGGCGGGCGGCGCAGCACCACCAGCTGTGCGCCGGTTTTGGCAGCGGCCTGTACCTTCTCGGCAAAGCCGCCTGCCGCGCCGCCGTCCTTGGTGACGAGATATTGAATATGGAACTGCTCCATCAACGCGACATTCAGCGCAAGGCTGAACGGCCCCTGCATGGCGATGATGTTCCGGTGTGGGATGTGGGCTGCCTCGCAGGCGGCGATGCCTTCCGGCGTGGGCAGCACGCGGGGGTAGAGCCGGGCCGGGTCGAGGGCCGCAAAGGCGGCCAGCTCCTTGGCACCGGTGGCCAGCAGCACATTGCCATCCTGTCCGGCAAGGTATTCTGCGGCCTGTGCCGCCGTCTCAAACACGGCGCAGCCCTCGGGCAGGGGACTCTGGGCCCGCAGCAGGCGGCGGTATTCCACGCCCGCCTGCGCCGCTGCCGCGCGGATGTTTTTGGTGGCATCCACCGCGTAGGGGTGGGTGGCGTCGATGCAGAGGTCTGCACCTGCCAGCAGCGCCGCCATGGCGTCCGGCTGCAGCCGCCCGGCATGCACCGTGATGCCCGCCATCTCGCCCTGTTCCTCGGCACCCAGCGGCGTTGCCACGCAGACGGTCACTTTGGCACCCAGTGCGGCCAGCTTCTGGGAGAAACGGCGGCCCTCGGTGGTGCCGCTGAACACGACCGCCTTCACTTGCGGTACCCCCGGGGCGTGACCATCCAGCCCGAGACCGCGCGGGTGGCTGCGTTGCCGATGTACACGGTGGTGAACATATCCACCGGGGTGTTTTCCAGCTCGGCCAGGGTCAGCACACAGCTGGTCTGGCCTTCGCGGCCGATGTTGCGCACAAGGCCGCAGACCGTCTCCGGGCCCTTGCCGTTAGCGCGCAGAATGCGCACCGCCTTCTGCAGGTAGTCCGGGCGGCCCTTGGAGGAAGGGTTGTACAGCGCCACGCAGAAATCACCCATGGCCGCGCAGGCCAGCCGCTTTTCAATGACCTCCCACGGGGTGAGCCGGTCGGAAAGGGAAATGACGCAGAAATCATGGGCCAGCGGTGCACCCAGCACGGCTCCGCCGCTGAGGGCAGCGGTCAGGCCAGGCACGACCTCTATGGTCACGTCCGGGTATTCTTCGGCCAGTTCCAGCAGCGGGCTGGCCATGCCGTAAACGCCCGCGTCGCCGCTGCACACCAGCGCCACCCGTTTGCCGGTGCTGGCCTTTTCCAGCGCCCAGCGGCAGCGGTCGATCTCCTTTGTCATGCCGGTGGAATAGTATTCCTCGCAGGGGAACTCCGGCTCGATCAGGTCGAGATACAGCTTGTAGCCGCAGATGGCGTCCACACTTTCGAGGACATTGTGGGCTTCCTGGGTCATATAGTAAGGGTCGCCCGGGCCGAGGCCGACCGCATAGACGATCTTTTCCGGCTGGTCGATCTCAAATTCCATCGGGTCAAACATTCTGCCACCTCCAATCCGGGGCAAAGGGCCGCACTGCCAGCGCAAAGGTCACGCCGGTGCGGGCGTATTTGTGAAAAACGAGCGGCCCGCCTGCGGCCAACACTGCTGAGCGCTCGCAGACATTGTCCACACCGGTGACGCTCTGCACAAAGGCAGAGGGCGTAAAACTGCCGGGTGCGGCGCGCAGGGCTTCGGCGGGGAAGAACTCCACCGGCCAGCCGTGATTTTGGCAGAAGGCGAATAAGCCTGCTTCGTTTTGTTTCAGGTCGATGCTGGCCGCCGCCGTGATGCACTGCAGGGCCAGCCGGTTTGCGGCACAAAAGGCCGCGAAAGCTTCTTCCAGCGTGCCGGCGCTGGTGCCGCGTCTGCAGCCTACGCCCAGCACCCCGATGCGGGGCACCAGATGCAAGGCATCCCCCGCCGGGCAGAGGGTGAGGGCAAAGTCCGGGGCATCTGCGCTCTCGGTCAGGCCCGCAGGCGGCGCGCCCGCAATGGGCCAGTCGGATGCAAAGTGCACGGGCCTGCCCGCCAGCAATGCGCCGCTGACAAGCTTGATGCGCTCCGGCTCCAGCACAGCACAGTTCTGGTGCTTGGCCCATTCGTCCACCGCAAACACGCCGTTTGCATCGGTAGCCGTGGTGATGACCGGCACCGCGCCGCACACAGCCGCCAGCGCCCGGGCCAGGTTGTTGGCACCGCCGAGGTGGCCTGAGAGGATGGGCACCGCAAAATGCCCGCACTCGTCCAGCACCACCACGGCGGGGTCCGACGCCTTGCTCTGGCAGTGGGGGGCAATGGCCCGCACCGCGATGCCAACAGCGCCCACAAAAATCAGAGCGTCACTCCCGGCAAACTGCCGGGCCGTCCAGTCGGCAAGGCCGACCTGCCCGGGCGCATGGCCGCAGCGGGCCACGCTGCCGGAATAGGCTGCCGCCAGTTTTTGGGCCAGCGCAAGGCCCTTTGCCGTAAAGGCAAGGTAAGCCCGGGTCACTGGTCGGTCCCCTTGCGGAACGCGGTGGTGAAGGCCGGGTCGTAGAGCTTGCTGCGCTCGTAATTCTGGCCCAGGAAGCCGCCCACCACGATGAGGGCCGTCTTGGTGATGTGTGCCGCATGGACGCTCTCGGCCAGCGTGCCCACGGTGCAGCGAACGGTCTTCTGTTCCGGCCAGGTGGCTTTGTACACCACCGCTGCCGGGGTCTCTGCCGTGTAGGCACCACCTGCAAGCAAGGCTTCCTGCACCTTGTCCACCAGACCGATGGAGAGGAAGATGACCATGGTAGCCCCGTGTGAAGCAAGGCTTGCCAGCTTTTCCTTTTCCGGCACCGGGGTGCGGCCCTCCATGCGGGTGATGATGACGGTCTGGCTGACAGTGGGCAGGGTGTACTCGGCGTTCAGCGCCGCTGCCGCGCCGCAGAAGCTGGAAACGCCTGGCGTGTCATCGTAGGGGATGCCTTCGGCATCCAGCACGTCCATCTGCTCCCGGATGGCGCCGTACAGGCAGGGGTCGCCGGTGTGCAGGCGCACGGTGGTCTTGCCCGCGGCTTCCATCCGGCGCATCACATCCAGAACCTGTTCGAGAGTCATCTCGGCGCTGTTGTAAATTGCACAGCCCGCTTTGGCAAGGCCAAGCAGGGCCGGGTTCACGAGACTGCCCGCATAAATGATGCAGTCGGCGGCCTGCAGCAGGCCTGCGCCGCGCTGGGTGATGAGGTCCGGTGCACCGGGGCCTGCGCCAACAAAATGTACCATAGCGTTACTCCTTTACCAGAACGGTGGCAAAATAGCCCGCTGAATGTTCAGGCCGGGCAGCGGAAAGGTCGGTCCAGACGGTTTCGTCCGGCAGACCGCAATTGCATACAAGGGCACTGTTTTCAAGTTTTTTCGCCTGCTGCAGGGCAGCAAGTAAAGCGGGCAGCTGGCGGCCGGTCTTCATCAGCACTTTGGTGCCGGGCGTTTCCAGCACGCGGTCTGCCCAGCCGCCGGGCGCAATGGTGAGCGGCGTGTCCATGCCGCCGGTGAGGGGAACGTTCAGCCGCGCCGCCGCCGCGCAGAAGCTGGGCACACCCGCCGCCATGGCGGTGGCATAGCCTTCCGCCTGCAAAATCTCCTGCAAGTACCCGAAGGTGGCGTAGATGGAAACGTCACCGATGTTCAGCATGGCCACGTCCTGCCCGGCATCCAGAAAAGGCCGCACGGCCTGCGCCGCCTGCCGGTGAGATGCCGCCAGCACCGCCGGGTCACGGCTCATGGCAAAGTGCAGGGGAACGATGGCCTTGCCGTCCAGTGCATCACCCAATGCCCGGCGGGCGATGTCCAGCGCCAGCATCTGGCCGGAGGATGTCTGCGGCGCGGCCAGCACCGGGCACTGCCGAATCAGCCGCACCGCCTGCAGGGTGAGCAGTTCCGGGTCGCCGGGGCCCACACTGACGCCGTAAAAGGTACCTTTTACATTTTCCATTCTGTCATCAGCTCCTTTGCGGTTTCGGTCTCGCCCAGCGGGCCGTGCTGGTTCGAGAACAGCACGGCACCCACCCGGAAGCCCCCGCCTGCCCGGCGGTCAAGGTGCAGCTGGATGGCGGCAAGGATGCTTTCCAGCACTGGGGTGCGCAGGTTTGCACCGTCCAGAATGTCAAGGCAGGCGTCGGTAGTGGCGGCGTCCATTAGGGTGGCGCACACTTCGTGGGCAGCGCCGCACAGCGCCGCGTGGGCGCAGAACACCTCGGCGCGGCCATCGGCGGTGTGGGAATGGGTGTTCATGACGCCCGCCGCCAGCTTGACCAGCTTGCCGATGTGGCCCACGAGAAGCGCTTCTTCAAAGTTTGCCGCTGCGGCCATATCCAGCGTGTCACCGATGAAGTTCGAGGTCTTGACCACCGGGAAGCGCTCAAACTGCGGCAGGGCAGACGCCAGATAGTCCAGCCCGTAGTTGCCCGGGGCCAGCACCAGCCGCCGTGGGCCGTCTGTGTTTTTGGTACGCAGAGCGGCCTGATTCATTTCCAGCTGGATGGTGTCCAGAATGGCCTGCTGGCTCATGGGCTCCACGATACCGCTGGTGCCCAGCACGGAAAGCCCGCCCTCCACCCCGATGTGGGGGTTGAAGGTGCGCTTTGCCGTTTCGGCCCCGCCCTCAATGGAGATGGTCACGGCAAAGCCGCCTGTGTAGGCCGCGTTCTCGGCTTCCCGTTCCAGCGCTTCGGCGATCATCTGGCGGGGCACATGGTTGATGGCGGCTTCGCCCACCGGCTGGTCAAGGCCCGGTTTAGTCACCCGGCCCACACCCTCGCCGCCAAAGATGCGCACGCCGGGCGCGTCCGGTTCCAGCACGACCGATGCAATGACCGGCAGGCCGGTGGTCACATCTACATCGTCGCCGCCGTCCTTGCGAATGGCACATTCTGCGCCGGTGTCCGTTTTGCGGCAGAAGATGGGTGCCACCTCCACCACAATGCCTTTCGGTGTGCGCAGAGCCACCGTCTCCGGTGCATGGCCGGTGAGCAGCAGCCGGGCCGCGCCCGCCGCACCCAGGGCCGCACAGGTGCCGGTGGTGTAGCCGCAGCGCAGCAGCTTCTGCCCGCTGCGGACGTAATGCTCAAATTGCGGCCCAGCCGGGTTGGCTTCCGGCTTTGGCGGCTCCGGTGCGCCGTATAGAGCAGCGTACTGTTCTTCCGTCAGGCCATACAGCGCCCGGATGTTCTCCGGCGCAAAGGCAGCATCCGGCGTCAGCACGCCGGACACCCCGGCAGGGGAGACGCACACCACCGCGTCGGCAATCTTCTGCGCCAGTTCCAGCTCGTGCAGGCTCAGCACCACGGCGAGATGCTCACCATGGGCCAGCTCTTTTAAAATGGTCAGCAGCTCGATCTTGCCCTTGATGTCCAGAAAAGACGTGGGCTCGTCCAATAAAATCACCTGCGGCTGCTGGCACAGGGCCCGGGCCAGCAGAACGCGCTGGCGCTGGCCGTCGCTGATGCGGTTGAAATCCCGGTCGGCGAGATGGGCTGCACCCACCCGTTCCAGTGCGCTGTGCGCCTGCCGTTTGTCTTCGGCCGAGAGGATGCCCAGCCGCCCGGTGTAGGGGTAGCGGCCCGCCGCAGCAAAGTCAAAGCAGGTGGTCAGCTCCATGCGGCGGCTGTGCGGTGCCATCAGGGCAAGCTTCTGGGCCCGTTGGGTGCCGGTATAGTCGGAAAGGTTCTTTTCGTCCAGCAGCACCGCGCCGCCCATGGGGTCCAGCTGGCCCGCCAGCGTGCGCAGCAATGTGGATTTGCCCGCGCCGTTGGGCCCGATGAGGGTCAAAATCTGGCCGGGCTGCACCCCCAGCGCAATGCCGGAGAGAAGCGGCGTTTTGCCGTAGCCGATGGCAAGGTCATTTGCCGTGCAGAGAAAGGTCTCGTTCATCGTGCACCCTCCTGATTGCGCCGCACCAGCAGTCCGATGACCACCGGCGCACCGAACACTGCCGTCACCGAGCTGATGGACAGCTCGGTGGGCGCAAACAGACTGCGGGCCAAAAGGTCACAGAACAAACAGAACGCCGCCCCGCCCAGGCAGCACCCGGGCAGCACATGCAGCGGCTTTGCACTGCCCAGCAATTGCTTGACGAGGTGCGGCACCGCGATGCCCACGAAGGAGATGGGCCCGGCAAAGGCAGTGACACAGGCCGCCAGCAGGCTGGAAAGCAGCACCAGTGCCGCCGAGAACGGCTTGACGTTCACACCCACGCTGCGGGCGTATTCTTCCCCCATCTGGTAGGCGGCCATGGGTTTGGACAGCAGAAAGGAAGCCGCCAGCGCAGGCAGGGCCACCAGCGCCGCTGCCCGGACGTTGGCCCAGGTCATGCCGGAAAAGCTGCCCTGCGACCAGTTGTGCAGGTTGACGATGTTGGAGTCCTGCGCAAAGGCCACCACGATGTCCGTGATGGCCGAGCAGATGTAGCCGATCATGACGCCGCAGATGACGAGGATGCTCATGCGCTGCACCCGCCGGGCCACCGCCAGCACAAAGGCCATGGCGGCCATAGCGCCCACGAAGGCGGCGACGATGAGCGTTACCGAACCGGTGAGCATCCCGCGATTGAGGAAAACCACCATGGTCAAGGCCACGGCCAGCTTGGCCCCGCTGGAAATGCCCATGACAAAGGGCCCGGCGATGGGGTTTGCAAAGAAGGTCTGCAGCAGGTAGCCCGCCGCGCTGAGGGCCGCACCCAGCAGCGCCGCCATCACCGCGCGCGGCAGACGCAGCTGCAGAATGATGTTCATGGAAAGCGTGTCCTGCCCCTTGCCCAGAAGTGCCGCCAGCACTGCGCCCGGCGCAAGGGACACACTGCCCCAGAACAGGTTCAGCGCAAACAGCACAGCCAGCGCCGCCGCAAGGGCAAGATAGGAGACAGCAAGGCGTCGGGTACGGGTCATAGACATTCCTTTCGGTAAAATCACCATTCGTTAATCCACATGGGTGAGAAATTTCAGGGTGTCGGCGGCAGGCGTGCCCTCGGTGAACACCTTGTTCATGTCAAGGATGAGGTCAGCAAGCTCCATGCTCTGCTGGAACAGGCTTTGGCTCGTGCACCACACCTGCCCGTTCTGCACGGCCTTGAACTCGCTGAGCAGCGGGAACTTTTCGGTCAGCTGGCTCACGGATGCAATGGTGCCTTCGATGGCGCTGTTGTAGATGAGCACGTCGGCGTCTTTGGCACCGGCGTAGAAATCTTCCAGCGGCAGGTTCATGGTGGCAAGGCTGTTGCCATTGTCGGTGAGGTCCGAAAAGACGTAGGCCCCGCCGGCCATCTCGATCATTTTGGCCACATAGTCGCTGCCTTTGCGCACGGTGGCGAGGTTGTTGGAGCTGAGGGAGAAGAACGCACAGCTCTTGCCGGTGGGCTCCTGCTCCAAAAGCGGCGCAATGGCGGCTTCCTGCGCGGCAAACACCTGCTCGGCCGTGTCCTCTTTGCCCAGCAGGATGCCGTACAGCTTGATCCACTCCATGCGCTCAAGCGGGCCGCTCTCGTAGCTGGAACGCTCCACCAGCACCGGGATGCCGAAATGCTCCAGCTGCTCCTTCACTTCGGGGGTGTGCAAAATCATGGTGTTCTCGATGGCAAGACCGCAGTTCGCGGCCAAAATTTGTTCGTAGTCCGGGGCACTGTACTTGCCTGCATAGGCGATGCGGCCCGCTTCCATGGCCTGCTTTGCTTCGGGCAGATACCATCCCTCGGCCTTGGTGCCGGAGAGGGTGATGCTGTCCAGCGCGTCCAGATGCAGGATCAAGTCCATCACCGAGGTGGAGACAAGATAGATGTTCTCCACCGGCTGGCGCAGCACGGTCACGTCGGCGGGCAGGCTGTCCACCTCGGCCGCATCCTGCGGCACCACGAGGAATTTCTGCCCGGAATCCGGGATGCTCACCATGGTATAGCCGCCTTCATAGCAGTCCGCCGTGAACTGCTGCGCGTAGTCCAACTGGTAATGATGCGAGAAAACAAGACTTTCGGTATTTGCTGGCTCCGTCTTGCTGCCGCAGCCGGAAAGTGCCAGTGCCGCAGCAGGGAGAAGCTTTAAAAATTGGTTGCGGGTGATTTTCATAAGTTTTTGATGTTTAAAAGAAATAGGAACAGAAGACAGTGCTTTCGCCCTCTCAGGCGCTTATCGCGCCAGCTCTCCCAAAGGGAGAGCCAAGAGCATAACGGAAGCGCTTCTTGCCTCTCCCTTTGGGAGAGGTGGATGCGACCAACGGGAGCAGACGGAGAGGGCGGAGGGCATTCTCAATCGTTGGCCTTCAAACTTGCCGAAGCAAAGGTCAGCGTGTACTCGATCTCATGGGGAGTGCTCATGGCCACGGTGTCGGCAGTCACATCCAGCGCGGTGTCCAGTGCGGCCACGGGGATCTCAAAGGTGGAGTTGCCCTCGGTGTTGGTGGGCAGATACTTCTCGCTGTCCACGATCATATAGTCGTAGTTGGGGCTGCTCCACACGATGGTGGCGGTCATTTTGCCGTCCGCCACAGTCAGGGCGGCGGGGCTTTCCACGGTGGCACGGCCGGAGCCGCCCTCCAGCGTCACATCGCAGGTGTAGGTGCCGTCGGCGGGCGTTTCAGCTGCGGCCTGTTCCACCGCATCGCGCACGCTGACGGTGTGGTCATACCACTTGCCCTTTTTGCCCAGGATGGCAAGGTCAAAGTCGGTATCCAGAGCAGACACCGGGATGTCGAAGCCGTACACTTCCTCGGCAGTGCCGTCGGAATAGGTCACCGTATCGGTGGTGGGCTGCAGCCAGTCGGACGCGTTGGCTTCGGCTTCGGCGGCCTTGCCCAGATACAGGTTGACGACATTTTTGGAAACCAGACTGACGTGGAAGGTCATCTGGCCATTCTCCACGGTCAGGGTGCCTTTGCCATCGCAGGCTTCGTTGGCGTGGAACATGGAGCTGTCGGTGTCAAACTCGGCGGTGTAGATGCCGTCCGGCAGAGCAGCGGTCTCAACCACAGAAGCGGCAGAGGACGCAGCTTCGGAGGAAGCAGCACTGGACGCCGCAGAGGAAGCAGCAGAAGAAGCGCCGCAGCCTGCCAGCAGGCTCAGCGCGAGAGAAGCGGTCACAACACAGGAAAAAATGCGTTTCATGAGAAATACCTCTACATTATAAAGAATTGGATTTTATTATAGCATGATTCTAAGAAAAAATGAACCCTCTCCATCGGGCTCCGCAGCGGCGGCAGCGAGACGGAGAGGGTTCCGAAAAAATCAGCCCTTCAGGGAATCAATAGCAGCCTTGGTGTGAGCGATGTACAGGCTCTGGATGTCCTCGATCTCGCCCAGACCAGCGATCTGGCAGTCGATGCTGTCAAATGCGCCGGAAGCAGTGAACTGGCTCAGCCAGGAATCCTCGTCGGAACCGGCCATATCGTTGTTGGCGTGGTCACCGGCAACGACCATCAGTGGGCGCAGAACGACCTTGGTGTAGCCTGCAGCCTTCACGGCCTCGATGACGTTCTCGCAGGCGGTCTCCTCGGGCTCACCCTCGACGGTGCCGATGAACACATTGTCGTAGCCCAGGGTCTGCATGGTGGTCTGCATCTGGCTGTAGCTCACCTTTGCGGTGTGAGAGGTGCCGTGGCCCATGAAGACGAAGGCGACCTTGTCCTCAGCGGCGGCGCTCAGGCTGTCGTAACCGGCTTCCTTCACGGCAGCAGCGGTGACGGCCTTGGCGACGTCTTCCTTATCCTGGTTGATGACAGAGGCGTCAGAGCCGACCTCGCCCAGCAGGGGCTCAGCCACGGCGACGGTCTCGAACTTGTCACGGTAGGAGTCGATCATCTCCATCATCTCGTCGTACTCCGCGCCGTGCATCAGATGGGTGGGCTGGACGACCAGGTTCTTCACGCCGTTTGCCACAGCGCGGTCCATGGCCTGCTGCATGTTGTCGATCTTCTCGCCGTCACGGGCCTGCACATGGTTGATGATGATCTGTGCGGTGAAGGCACGGCGCACGGACCAATCCGGGTAAGCGGCCTGCAGAGCATCCTCGATGCCCTTGATGTCCTTCACGCGGCTGTCGTTGAAGGAGGTGCCGAAGCTGACCACCAGCAGTTCGTTCTCGCCGATGTTGTCCTCGTTGCGGGCGTCATCCTTGGAAGCATCGCCGGTGTCACGGCCAAAGTAGTCGGGGTCGGCGTTCTCGCCCTCGACCAGCTCCTTCTGGGTGTCGGTCAGGGCATCCCAGGCAGCCTTAGCGGCCTCGCACTGGGCATCGGTGTCGGCGCTGCGCTCCTGCACGTAGATGGCATCGATCAAATCGGCGCAGTTCTTAGCGGCCACTTCGTCTGCATCTCCCTCGTCTGCGGTCTTTTCTGCATCCTCTGCGGTGCTTTCGTCGGCGACGGTGCTCGCGGCAACGCTGTCAGTGCTCGCGGCGGTGCTGCCGCAGCCGACCAGCAGGGCGGCGGACAGTGCTGCGGCCATGGCGACGGCGGCAGCTTTCTTGTAGGTGATCCTTCTCATGTGTTCTTGCTTCCTTTCCTTGTTTAAAGACTGGAGACAGTACGGGAGAGAACAGCAGGGCACACGGAAATTGACCCCGTAAAAAACGAGGTCTCTTGCGTGCAGAATGGCAACACAAAAGACCCCGTATTTTAAGCAGGTGCTTTGCGGTACAACCAATTCCTCGTGATCTGGGGCGGTGCGCCCCCGTACCCGGCAGCAGGCAGGTTTCCTGGCTGAAAGCTCAACGCCTGCCGCCGCCTTCCCGGGTCAAAACCCAGTGACCGGTGCAAATGCACCCTGGCGGCAGGCTCCCTTATCACAGTGACGAGATCGTGCGGGATTTGCACCCGCTTCCCTTTTACCCTTTCCAGAGCGCCGGAAGGCTCAGCCGCCCGGCAAACAATGAAAGGCACCTGCTGTTTTATATTCAGTTTTCGATTCATTGTAGCACATTGCATCCAAAAGCGCAAGGTGCTGTTTGTATGTTCTGCCGAATTTTTTCGGCCTTCCTAGGCGTCCTTACAGCCGCCGGTGCAAAATCTCACACAAGCGTTTCATATCCAGCGGCTTGGCGGCATGCTCGTTCATACCGACGGTTTTGGCCGGCTGCACATCCTTGGCAAAGGCGTTGGCCGTCATGGCAACAATGGGCACCTGCGCGGCAACGGCTTTGGGCAAAGAACGGATGGCCGCGGGGCGCGTTTTTGTATTTTGTCGGTTTACAACTTTAAATCGCTTGCAGTTGGCATGGCAGTGTGGTAAGCTAATATGGATTTAATATGGTAGCGGTTATCTATGCTGCCGTGCGGGCCGCTGCCTTTTCCCGCGCGGCAGCACAAATAAAAATGGGAGAAAACAGTATAAGTTTATGCAGAATCGTGAACGGCTCGGAAGCCGGCTTGGCTTCATCATGCTGTCAGCCGGCTGCGCCATTGGCTGCGGCAATGTGTGGAAATTCCCCTGGATGTGCGGCCAGAACGGCGGCGGCAGTTTTATGCTGCTGTACATTATTTGTCTGGTCGTGCTGGGTCTGCCCGCCATGACGATGGAATTTTCCGTTGGGCGTGCAGCGCAGGCCAGCCCTATCCGCATGTACCAGAAGTTGGAAAAGCCCGGCTGCAAGTGGGGCATTTTCGGCATTGCCAGCCTGATTGGCAACATTGCCCTGATGGCATTTTACACCGTGGTGACCGGGTGGATCATCTATTATTTCATCAAGTTCCTTACCGGCCAAAACGCAGATTTCGGATTTACCCAGATGATTACGAACCCCACGGTGAATGTGGTGTTTTTGCTGGTGACCGTTGTGGTAGCATTTGCCATTTTAAGCTTTAACCTGCAGGGCGGGCTGGAGCGCATTACCAAATATATGATGCTGGCCCTGTTGGTGCTGATGCTGGTGCTGGCGGTGCACAGCCTGCCCCTGCCGGGCGCGGCAGAAGGCTTGAAGTTTTACCTGGTGCCGGATTTTGGAAAGATCGATGGCAGCGTTGTGGTGGGCGCCATGAACCAGGCGTTCTTTACCCTTTCCGTTGGCATGGGCGGCATGGCGATTTTTGGCAGCTACATTGAAAAAGAACACTCCCTGATGGGGGAATCCGTCCACATTATTGTGCTGGATACTTTGGTTGCGGTGCTGGCCGGCATCATCATGTTCCCCGCCTGCTTTACCTATGGGCTGGAAGTGAACGCCGGGCCCAGCCTGCTGTTTGATACCATGGCTACCGTGTTCAACAACATGACCGGGGGCCGCTGGTGGGGCACGCTATTCTTTTTGTTCATGGTGTTTGCCGCACTTTCCACCGTGTTGGGCGTGTGCGAAAACATCCTTGCCATGGTGCGGGAGCTAACCGGGTTAAGCCGCCCCAAGGGCGCTTTGCTGTGTGGCGTGGGCATCTTTCTGTTGGCGCTGACCACCGCGCTGGGCTACAGTGTACTGCATTTCCAGCCGTTTGCCGCGGGCACGGCCTGGCTGGATCTGTGGGATTTCATTGTTTCCAATAACATTTTGCCGCTGGGTTCACTGGTATTGGCGCTGTTCTGCTGCAACTCTTTCGGTTGGGGGTGGGACGCTTTTGTTCAGGAGGCCAACACCGGCAAAGGCTTAAAAGTGCAGCCCTGGATGAAGCCGATCTTCCGCTTTGTGGTGCCCGCCGCCATTGCGTTCATTTATATTTACGGCATGGCGACTTTTGCATGGAATTGATCCCCCCGCTTTTTATAAAACCTTATCTTTCCCTGCAGGCAGTGTGGCGGCGTTCCGTCATTCTGCCTGCTTCTTTTTGCCCAATTTGGCGGGAATACCAAAATCTCCGTTTAACATTGCGCTTTCGCCACCCGGATGTTAAACTGTTAACAAGAGTATACCGCGATAAACACATGTAAGGAGCACCCCCATGGACAACGTGAAAATTCTGGAAGTAAAACAGAGCATTTTTGCTTCCAATGATGAACAGGCCGCCCAGCTGCGGCAGAGCCTGAAAGAGAAAAAGATCTTTCTGCTGAATTTGATGAGCGCACCGGGCAGCGGCAAAACCACCACCCTGCGCAGCACCATTGCCGCGCTGAAAGATGAGCTGCGCATCGGTGTGATGGAAGCGGACATTGATTCCGATGTGGACGCCAAAGCCATTGCCGCTGCCGGGGCAAAAGCCATCCAGCTGCACACCGGCGGCATGTGCCACCTGGATGCCGAAATGACTCGCCAGGGGCTGGAGGGCCTTGGCCCCCAGGATGTGGACCTTGTGGTGCTGGAAAATGTGGGCAACTTGGTCTGCCCGGCAGAGTTTGACACCGGTGCGGTGAAAAACGCGATGATCCTATCCGTGCCCGAAGGGGACGATAAGCCATTGAAGTACCCCCTGATGTTTCAGGTGTGCGACGTGGTTCTTATCAACAAAATTGACGTTTTGCCGTATTTTGATTTCGATATGGACAAATGCCGGGAATATATCGCCATGCGCAACCCCAACGCAAAGGTCATCCCCATCTGCGCCAAAACCGGCGAGGGCATTGCCGAATGGACCGATTGGCTGCGGGAGCAGGTGAAAGCGTGGCAGGCATAAGGGCACAGCAAACCCGGACCGCCTGCAAAGCAATGCAAACGAAGCAGAACATGCACAGAGCAATAAAAGGAGCAAGCCATGAGCGAACCGACCGCTTTCCCACTGGACGAAAGCAAGCTGCCGTTCAAGATTTCCAAGGACACAAAGCCGCGGGAAAAAATTATGAAGTTGGGGCAGATGATCACCGACCGTGTGCCCGCCAAGCTGCGCCGCCTGACAGTGGAGGACCCCGAATATTGGGGTCTGGCCAGCATTGTGACTGACGAAATGGCCGATGTTGCCCTGAAAATGAAGGTGCGCCAGCCAATGACCCTGCCGGAACTGGAAAAAGCCACCGGCAAACCCGCCAAAGAGCTGGAGCCCCTGCTGTATCAGATGAGCTGCGTTGGCCTGTTGGAATACAACTGGGAGAACCCCCGCCGCGAAAAACAGTACATTCTGCCCATGTTTGTGCCCGGCAGCGCCGAGTTCTTTAACATGAACAAACAGCAGATTGCCGACCACCCCGAAGTGACCGCCTTTTTTGAGCGGATGACCTTTTTGCCGCTGGAACACATTACCGCCATGGTGCCCCCAGGCGGCGCAGGCATTGGCATGCACGTGATCCCGGTCGAAAAAGCCATCGAGACCGAAAACCACTCGCTGGATATCGAACACATCTCCCACTGGCTGAAAAAATACCAGGGCAAGTATGCCGCCGGCCCCTGTTCCTGCCGTATGTCCCGCGCCGCCATGGGCGAAGGCTGCGGCGATGACCCGGATGACTGGTGCATCGGCGTGGGCGATATGGCGGACTATCTGGTGGAAACCAACAAGGGCCATTATGTGACCTATGACGAAGTGATGCGGATCTTGCAGAAAGCCGAGGACAACGGCTTTGTGCACCAGATCACCAACATTGACGGCGAGAACAAGATTTTTGCCATCTGCAACTGCAATGTCAACGTCTGCAACGCCCTGCGCACCAGCCAGCTGTTCAACACCCCCAACATGAGCCGCTCGGCTTACGTTGCCAAAGTGGAACCGCAAAACTGCGTTGCCTGTGGCCGCTGCGTGGAGTTCTGCCCCGCCGGTGCCGTTAAGCTGGGCCAGAAGCTGTGCACCAAAAACGGCCCGGTGCAGTACCCCAAGCAGGAACTGCCCGACACTGTAAAGTGGGGCCCCGAAAAATGGGCGGTGGACTACCGCGATAAAAACCGCATCAACTGCTATGATACCGGCACCGCCCCCTGCAAAACCGCCTGCCCCGCCCACATTGCGGTGCAGGGCTACCTGAAAATGGCCGCGCAGGGCCGCTACCGCGATGCACTGGCGCTGATCAAAAAGGAGAACCCCTTCCCCGCCGTGTGCGGGCGCATCTGCAACCGCCGGTGCGAGGATGCCTGCACCCGCGGCACCGTGGACCAGGCAGTGGCCATTGATGCCGTGAAAAAGTTTGTGGCCCAGCAGGACCTGAACGCCGCCCACCGCTATGTTCCGCCGGTGGTGCAGCCCTCTTTGCAGGGGCCGTGGCCGCAAAAAATTGCAATCATCGGCGGCGGCCCGGCCGGGCTTTCCTGCGCGTACTTCCTTGCGCTGCAGGGCTACCGCCCGACTGTATTTGAGAAAAACGAACACCCTGGCGGCATGCTGCGGTACGGCATCCCCAGCTTTAAGCTGGAAAAAGATGTGATTGATGCGGAAATTGACATCCTGCGGGAGCTGGGTGTTACCATCCGCTGCGGTGTGGAAGTTGGCAAGGACGTTACCCTTGCCCAGCTGCGCACCCAGGGGTACAAGGCGTTCTATCTCGCCATCGGCTGCCAGGGCGGCCGCACAGCAGGGGTTCCCGGCGAAGACGCTGCGGGCATCCAGACCGCCGTTGCGCTGCTGCGCACTGTGGGCGGGGACGAAAGCCACAAAATGACCGGCAAAACCGTGGTGATCGGCGGCGGCAATGTTGCCATTGATGCCGCCCGCGTTGCCCTGCGCTGCGGGTCCAGCGATGTAACGATGGTCTGCCTGGAACCGCGGGAAAAGATGCCCGCTTCCGCTGAAGAGATCGCCGAGGCGGAGGAAGAGGGCACTGCCATCCGCTGCGGGTACGGCCCCAAGGAATTTTTGACAAAGGACGGCCATGTGTGCGGCGTGGTGCTGAAAAGATGCACCGGCCTGTACGATGCCGAGGGCCGCTTTGCCCCCACCTATGATGAAAGCGTGACGATTACCCTGCCGTGTGACAATGTTGTGCTGAGCATTGGCCAGTGCATCCAGTGGGGCAACCTGCTGGATGGCGAAGCCGTGCAGCTTGGCCGCGGCCAGGGCGCTGTGGCCGATGCCATGACTTACCAGACTGCCCAGTCGGATATCTTTGTGGGCGGCGATGTGTACACCGGCCCGCGCTTTGCTATTGATGCGATTGCCGCAGGCAAGCAGGGCGCCATCTCCATCCACCGTTTTGTGCAGCCCAACACCAGCCTGACCATTGGCCGCAACCGCCGCGATTTTTATGAGCTGGATAAAACCAATCTGGCCCTTGGCGATTATGACCGCGCACCCCGCCAGGCAGCCGGAATGGATGATGCCATCGACGCGCACCGTTCTTTCCGGGATGCCCACCTGACCCTGACCGAAGCGCAGGTAAAAACCGAAACAGCCCGCTGCCTGGGCTGCGGTGCCAGCGTGGTGGACCCCAACAAGTGCATTGGCTGCGGCGTTTGCACCACCAAGTGTGAATTCGATGCCATCCACCTGCACCGCGACCTGCCCGAATGCAGCACCATGGTGCGGTCGGAAGATAAGTTCAAGGCCATTCTGCCTTACATGGCAAAGCGCGAAGTGAAGATCCGCTTTGGGAAAAAGGATAAGTAAATGCACGAACTTGGCATTGTGTTCCACATCATCCGCACGGTGGAGGATGTGGCCAAAGAAAACCACGTTGCCCGCATCCAGCGGGTAACACTGCAATTAGGCGAGGTTTCCGGCGTGGTGGAAAGCTACCTGCAGGACTGCTGGAAATGGGCCGCCGCCAAATCAGAGATTTTGCCCGGTGCCGCGCTGACCGTGGAGCAGATCCCCGCCATTACCCTGTGCGAAGACTGCGGCCAGCAGTACCCCACCGTGCCCCATGGCCGCACCTGCCCCCACTGCCAAAGCCCCCATACCCACCTGCTGCAGGGCAACGAGATGATGATCAAAGAAGTGGAAGCCGTGGAGCCGGAGACATCCGAAGCTTCCGGCTGAGAAAAAATCCCCGCACAGGCTGCGTTATGTGAACAGCACCCCATTTGTTAGACAGTATGATATACTATTTAACAAGTGGGGTGTTTTGCTATGCCAAAAGGAGTACCAAACAAACGATATACGCCGGAATTCAAGAGAATGGTTGTAGAAACCATGAAAAAAGAACATCTGAGTATCTATGCAGCGATGCAGGAATTTGGAATTAACGACCATAAAATTATAGAGCGTTGGGAACGCATTTATCTGGAAGAAGGGCCGGAAGGGTTAGCCATCGAACGGCGTGGCCGCAGCAGCAAAGGCCGTCCGCCAAAGCAGTTGCCGAAGCAGGTGGAAGAAGATCTGCTAGCCGAAGTGCAGAGACTGCGTGCGGAGAACGATTACCTAAAAAACTTGCAAGCCTTGGTTTTGGAAGACGAGCGACGCCAGCGCAGAAAACGCAGGTAGTTCAAAAGCTGAGGCAAAGACATTCTCTGGATATTCTTCTCTCAATCGCTCAACTGCCCCGTGCCACTTTCTACTATCATCTG
>ERZ773107.718-NODE-718-length-34675-cov-3.768862_pt1 | contig 34675 bp, 29 predicted proteins | sample MGYA00580571_ERZ773107 | MGnify/ENA primary metagenome ERZ773107 (study PRJEB29015, sample SAMEA2737843) | human gut metagenome | biome: human gut; feature: human-associated habitat; material: faeces | place: China | collected 2012 ... | reverse complement strand
CATCGACTGGAATAAGTTCTGGGAAGGCTGTGGGGAGATGACAGAGGATGGTTATATCCAGCCGGATCAGAACTATATCAAAGATATGTTTTTCCGTAAACCGGGACTTCCAATCCTGATGGTAAGATTTCCGGATGGAAGGGATGTCCCATATTGGAATACGTTCTATCAGGAAGTTACCTATCGCACAGTTGATGCACAGGATCTGATGCAGGCAGCAGGACTGCAGTATACAGAATCAGTGATGCTTGCAGAAGTGTTAAATACACAGACCAAAGAAGGAAAGAAACCGGCAGAGATACTTACTGCAGACGAAAATGCAGAAGTAACCCGCTTTATGTCGGATGAAGAGAAGAAAAAAGTCGTTGATTACATGGAAGCCGGCAGACGTTATCTGGGTCAGATGGATTTAAATATCAAATCTCCGCTTGTATGGGAGTTTTACGACAACACCTTAAAGACACTTGCCGGATATGGAGCCAAGATCGTGCGTCTGGATGCATTTGCTTACGCACCAAAAGAGCCGGGTGAGAAGAACTTTTTAAACGAACCGGGAACATGGGATTTACTTGAAAAAGTACGGGAGCTGGCAGATAAATATAATTTGACACTTCTCCCGGAGATCCATGCAAGCTATGGCGAGAAGAATTATGAGCAGATTGCAGAGAAGGGCTATATGACGTATGATTTCTTCCTGCCGGGACTGATCATCGATGCTTTGGAGAGTGGGGATGGAAAACATCTTTCCGACTGGGCAAAGGAACTGATTGAAAAAGATATCCATACGGTCAATATGTTAGGATGCCATGATGGAATCCCGCTCCTTGACCTGAAAGGATTATTATCCGAGGAACGTATCCAGAACCTGATCGATACCATTGTCGGAAGGGGTGGATATGTCAAAGATCTTCATGGACAGAAGAACATGTACTATCAGGTAAATGCAACTTACTACAGTGCACTCGGAGAAGAAGATGCAAAGATGCTTCTTGCGAGAGCCTTACAGCTTTTCATGCCGGGAAAACCACAGATCTGGTATCTTGATCTATTTGCAGGAAAGAATGATCACGAGGCAGTCAAACGTGCCGGCGCAGGCGGACATAAAGAGATCAACCGTACGAATCTTACCACCGAGCAGATGGAAGAGGCTTTAAAAAAGCCGGTTGTTGCAAGACAGCTTGAACTGCTTCGTTTCCGTGGTACCTGTCCAGCTTTTGCGAAGGAAAGTAAAATTATCGTAAATTCTAATGATAACCATATGGAGTTTATTTGGGAGAATGCCGGATATCAGGCAAAGCTTACTGCTGATTTAAAGACATGTGAATATATGATCACAGAGACCACACCGGACGGACAGACAAGAACCTTATAAAAATTGTGATACCTTTACCTAAAATATAAATACTGTAATTTGACAGGCCTGCCGGTTCCTTTGCAGGTCTGTCAGACTATAAGGAGCCTTTTAAAGAGGGGGAAAAGCTATGAATTATAATATAAATGAGCAGAAGCTAGGATTTGACCGTGTACTTCCATGGGAAGGACAGGTTCCGGCACTGGTGAAAGAAGGAGATCGCTATTTCCTTCAGGTAAAAGCACCGGAAGCAAAGAAAGTTACATTTACAATGAATGAGGAAGAATTCCCATGCAGCAGAGGTGAGGATGGTATCTGGAGAATGGAGTATACGATCCGCGTGGGAATCCAGTATGCCCAGCTTAAAATTGATGACGTTGAAGTGCTCACACCACTGCTTCCGATCACATACGGTTACAGCCGTCCGTATAATTATGTGGCACTTGAGAAAGAGGACGAAGATTTTTACCAGATCAAAGATGTTCCACACGGGAGTGTACGCAGGGAATACTTCTTTTCAGAAGTGACTGGCGAGTGGGAAAGCTGTGTGGTATATACGCCGTATTGTTATGAGGAGGAAACAGAGCGGGATTTTCCAGTTCTCTATTTGCAGCACGGGCATGGAGAGAACGAGATTGGCTGGACTGCTTCCGGAAAAGTAAATTTTATCCTGGACAATCTGATCGCAGAAAAAAAAGCAGTTCCGATGGTGATTGTTATGAGCAACGGAATGGTACAGACAACCACAGCAGATGGACGGAGAATTGTAGATTTTAAGCTTTTGGAGAAGCAGCTTCTGACTGATATCATGCCGTATATCGAGAAAAAATTCCGCGTGGGAAAGACAAAAGAGATGCGTGCAATGGCGGGATTATCCATGGGATCCCTGCAGACAAGCATCACAGGTTTTGATCATCCGGAGTATTTTTGCGCACTTGGCATTTTCAGTGGATTTGTATCTGATATGATCCAGGGGAGTCCACTTGATATGGTAGAACGTGGCCCAAGTGAAAATGAGCATATGAAACTATTAGACGATGCAGAAACATTCCGCCAGACGTTTGATGTTTACTTCCGTGCGATGGGAGATGCGGATCCATTCTGGGAACATTTTGAACAGGATGATGCAATTCTTTCCGAAAAAGGAATTCATCAGATCCGTAAAGTGTATCCGGGAGCACACGACTGGAATGTATGGCGCATGTGCATCCGGGATTTTGCACAGCTCATTTTTCGATGATTCGGACATGGTTTACCGTCTGCAATGAGGCAGAAAAAAACTGGATAGATATAGCAAAAAATAAAAAATATAGAATGGAGAAATAAAAAATGGCTTTTTTACAGATTGATTATAAATCAGAGGCACTGATGCGTGGCGTGAATGTGAAAGTGATCCTTCCGTCAGATGGCATGGCAGGTAAGTGGGAGCCACCTTATAAAACATTGTATTTATTACCGGGTTACAGCGCAACGGCGACAGAACTTATTACTTATCTGGGACTTAGAGGACAATCCGAGTTAAAAGGAATCGCGATCGTCCTGCCGGATGGAGAAAATCTGTTTTATCAGGATCTGCCGGACCGTATGACATTTTATAGCACTTATGTAGGAAAAGAACTGGTGGAAGTAACCAGAAAGATGCTGCCACTGTCCACAAAAAGGGAAGACACTTTTATCGGTGGAATTTCCATGGGTGGATATGGAGCATTATATAATGGCTTTAAATATCGTGACACTTTTTCAAAAGTAGTGGCATTTTCCCCGGCATCGGACGCTTATATGCTGCTTGCCGAAGAAGATGCACCAGGATTTTCGAGAAAGCAGTTCGAGGGAATCTTCGGAAGCAAAGAAGCTTATTATGGCAGTGAATGCGATATGTGCACACAGTGGACGAGAAAAGATGTGGATAACAGACCGGAGCTGTTCCTGTGTTGTGGAAAAGAAGACCGGGGAGTATACAATGCAGTGGAAAAATTTGAGACTGCATTGCAGAAAGCAAATGTTCCACACATATATCGTGGCGGTCATGGGGATCATGAGCTTTATTACTGGGAACAGATGATGGATCCTGCATTTTCATTCCTTGCAGGAATAGAAGAAGGAACAAAAGATAAGCTGGTGATCCCTGAATGAATATCACAGTTGTGATAAGGTAACGTTGCTTCCGGCACGGACTTAACCGGAGGAAAAGCAGGTAAAATAGGAAAACGCAGGTCAGGTGGAAAGATATGAAATATAGAATGGAAGAATTAAATGATCAGACATGGTTTATAGAAGAATATGATGAAAAGGCAAGTGCTTATATGTACCTTCTCACCGGAACAGAAAAAGCATTACTGATAGACACTGGTTTTGGAACCATACCCTTAAGAAAAATATGTGAAAGTCTTACCAACCTGCCAGTCACTGTGGCACTCACCCATGGACATGTGGATCATATTGGTGGTACCGGGGCTTTCGAAGAAGTATGGCTTGCGAAAGAGGACAGAGAATTATATGCGGAGCACAGTAAAGAGAAGGTTCGACAGATTTTTACCAAAGATGAGCTGCTTCCGGTAAAAGGAACATGCAGTTATTTCACAGATGAGATGGAGTTCGAACTAGGAGACCGGTCTATAAAAGTTGTGAAGACACCGGGACATTCTGTTGGATCAGTCTGCTTTCTGGATGAGAAAAACAGATGGATGTTTACCGGAGATACCTGTTGTAAGGCGCATGTGCTGCTGCAGATGGAATATGCTGCAACTATGATGGAATACCGGAAATCATTGCAGAGACTGATTGATCTGGAACCATATTATGATATCACATGGCCGGGACATCACAGCAGGCCGGTTGAAAAACAGGTGATCCATGATTTCCTGACCGCCGCAGATGGAATTCTGGATGGAACGATGGTCGGCGTAGAGACAGAACTTCCAATGGGGAAGGCAAGACTGTTAGAGTACAAAGAGATCGGGATTGAATATTCAATGGAAAAGCAGACCGGGCAGTAAAACTGGGATGTGCACATCGAGTGATAAGCCTCTTGAAAATGAAATAAGCAGATAAGAAAAAATCCGGCTTTGGTGAGAATCCTGAGCTGGATTTTTTATAAGGATATGAAAAAGAGTTACAATATTGAAAAAAAAGAATATACTTTCGAAAGTGAAAATATGGATACAAATAGCTCTGTTTGCAACTGTGGTTATTCTGACATTTTTGATTGGAGGCTATTTTCAAATTCAAACCGGACATGACAAGGAGATATCTGAAAATATCAGATTGCAGGATGAAGTCAGAAAGCTGGAAGACAGACTGTTTTTTGAAAAATAAAGACACATTATTAAAATAAATTTAAAAAGAACTTTGTTATAGTAAATTATAGAAGAAAAAGGAGGAGAACAACATGTTAAACAGAAAAGAATTTATGCGTGTAACACCGGAAAGTGTCGGAATTGATTCAGGAGACATTGAATGGTTATTAGACCGGCTGGAGAGCGGTTTTACAGAACCGCATGGACTTATGATCATGCGCCATGGAAAAATTTGCGCAGAAGGATGGTGGAATCCTTATGCACCGGGAATCCGTCACGGATTACAATCACATTCTAAGACATATGCGGCAACTGCAATTGGAATTGCTTATACAGAAGGAATTGTAAAACTTGACGAGAGAATCATCGATATTTTCCCAGAGTATGCACCGGAACAGCCATCAGAAAATCTGAAAAGACTCACGGTACATGATGTATTGTGTATGGGCTGTGGTATGGACGAGATGCCAATGGCAACAGAACATTGGATCAGAGATTTTTTGCATACACCGGTAAATCATACACCTGGAACAACTTATATGTATAATAGCGTGGGATCCTCTATCCTGTCGGCAATTATTGTGAAGAAGACAGGAATGAGCATGCATGAATATCTGAAACCAAGATTATATGATAAAATCGGTATTTTTTCAGATAACCATAGATGGATGAAAATGCCGGATGGCTGTGAAGTTGGTGGTGGTGGGCTGTTCGCTACAACTGAGGATAACCTTAGATTAATGAAGCTATATGCGGACGGCGGAGTCTGGGAAGGAGAACGCATCTTAGATGATGAGTATGTAAAACGAGCCACCACTTTGCAGAATGAGTCTGCGACAGAAGCAAAAAATAACCCACTGGCAAAAGATAACTTTGTTGGGTATGGATATCAGATTTGGATGTGCAGACCAAATGGAGTGTATCGTGCTGATGGGGCAATGGGACAGTTCACAATTGTAGTTCCGGATAAAGATATGATCATTGCAATTACAGAAAATGCTTCCGGTGCACATTGGGCACAGACAACATTGGATGTTATGTGGGAATTTTTAGAGCGGATAGAGAATCATCCTGCAAAAGAGGAAAATACCGAAAAGTCAGAATGCTTGAAGAATAGCATGGGAAGACTGGCTCTTCCAAATCCGAAATGTGCGCCATATAGTCCGATTGCAGCAAATATCGAAGGAAGGCAATGGAGAGTGATTGATGGAGACTTCTATATGGAAGATGTCGGAGTTGCACAGCATATGTCAGGATGTGAGCTGCCACAGCCAATTGATGTGTTCTGTTTTCATTTTACGAGCGATGAGATTGGTATGGATTGGGAGAACCGTGAGGAGAAAGAACGACTTGTCATTGCAACAGATGGTTCAAGAAGACATAACACGCTTCCAGGCAGACTAATCAGTCAGGTGTTGCTGAGCGGTGCATGGATTTCAGAAAATAAACTGGAGGTCAAGGCCAGATATATTGAGACATGTAAGGAAGAAACATTGTTGTTTACTTTTGAAGAGAAAAAATTAAAGATCACAAACAGTACAATAGAATTTGGAATGCAGAAAGAGATTGAAATCTTTGCAGAAGCTGAAGACTAACAGAAAGATAATGAAGAGGATAAAAATGGATCAGAATGAACGTATATTAGAACGGCAGTTTGTAATGAATGATGCAGGGAAAATCGATAAGATCAGAGATTTGTATGTAACCTATAATGAAAAAGTTGATCTGCAGGCATTGAAGGATGGCGGCTATTTAAAAGCTGTAGAGGAAATGATGGAGCCGGTTTTAGACAAGTTTGATGATTTTGCTCCGGAAGTGTTAGCATACTGGGCAAAGCGTGGAATGGTAAAAGAAGCACATGGCAGAGATCAGAAGATGGATTGGGAGACTTATGCAAAAAAAACAGGTTACTATTGGGTAGATCCACATTCCGATATGGAAGGAATACAAAACCAGTATAAAATGTGGAACTCTTTTGTGCCGGTCTCAGCATTTGCCTCGGAAAATGCCGGACGAAAATATCCAACGGTAGTTGTACTGCATGGAGGATTCAATCCAATCAGTATCATTGATGGATGGGGATTTGTTCAGGAGGCAGCAAAAAGGAAATGGATCGTAATTGTTCCGGCATTAGAGTTAGATGATTTAATTGATGAAGTATTAGAGGAAGCAAAAAGATTATATCCGATTGATGAGACAAGAATCTATGGAACAGGATTTTCTTACGGAGGGTATATGTCCGGAACACTTGGCAATAAGAGACCGGATGTATATGCAGCAGTAGGACCGTGTGGAGCTCCGATTAATAATAACTATTGCAGTAATGAAGTGGGACCGGAACCACAGAAGCCATTTGACGGAAAGCCAAGGGCCATCGAAATGGGAGTTTATATGCCGATATTTACTGCATCCGGGAATTTGGATGGAGGGCGATTTCCAATCTATCATGCAAGAGATTTTCATACGGGGGAACCAGCGGTGGAAACATTCGTAGAGGGAATCAATTCCTGGGCGAGAGTAAATCATGCAAAAGAGATTTCTACAGAAGAAGTCTTCGCAATGAGAGACAGGGAAGATCTGACTGATGCAGAGAGAGAAATCGGATTGCCGCTTCCGGCAGAATGCTTTAAAATGGTTGTTGCAGATGGGATTACCAATTATATTGCAGATTTAAAGAGCGAGGATGGTGTGACACGCATCCGCATTATGTGTGAGATGAATATGCCACACTGGCCTACACCGGAAATGATCCGTCAGATGTATGCTTTTTTTGAACATTTCTCAAGAGACATAGAAACGAAAGAGAGTATCTATCAGGCATGACAGCAATAAAAAATATGTTAGGAAAATTGTATATAAGAGACAAAGCATTTTATAAAATGGTACTAGGAATCGCAATTCCAATTGCATTGCAGAGCCTTATAACAACAGGGGTCAATATGATGGATACGCTGATGATCAGTTCGCTTGGAGAAACACAGTTATCAGCGGTATCGCTTGCAAACCAGTTTATCATGATTTATCAGGGATGTTGTATGGGGATTGGAATGGGAGCATCTGTTCTTGTATCCCGATATCATGGAATGAAAGAAATGAAAGCAATTCATAAGACAGTAGCAATCATGTTAAGGATATGTCTGAGGATTGCAATCATATTTTGTCTGATAACGTTATGTATACCGGGAAGGATTATGCGGATTTATTCATTAGACACAGCGATTATCGAGCAGGGAAAAATCTATTTGAAATGGTCTGTGGTCACGTATTTTTTGCTTGGATTGTCACTGACATCGACTCTGATACTCAGATCTGTAGGGAAAACCAAAATGCCATTGTATACATCTATCGGAGCTTTTTTCATGAATGTAGGTGCAAACTACATATTTATATTTGGGAAATTTGGCGCACCGCGTATGGAAATTGCAGGTGCGGCACTAGGCACGTTGATTGCAAGATTGTTTGAGTTTTCCATTATATGTGGATATCTGTTGTTTGTGGATAAAGAAATTGGTTTTAGGATAAAGCATATATTTATGAAAACAGGAAGTCTCTGGAAAGAATATATGAAAATCAGTCTGCCTGTAGTAATCAGTGATTTGATTTTTATGGTTGGGAATAATGCTGTAGCAATGGTGATTGGAAGGCTGGGGCAGAGCTTTGTAGCGGCCAATGCAGTGACAACTATGACGCAGCAGTTGAGCTCTGTTCTGACAGCAGGAACAGCGCAGGCAGCTGCGATTGTGACAGGACATGCGTTAGGAGAAGGCAGAATCGACAAGGCAAAGAAGCAGGGATATGCGTTACTTGGAATGGGAATTGCATTTGGAATGCTGACTTCATTTATCATTTTTGTGATAAGTACACCTATGATAGAGTCTTATCATGTTTCGGAAGAAACGGCGGCGCTTGCGCAGCAACTAATGGATGCAATTAGTATTACAGTACTTTTCCAGGCAATTAACAGCATTATGACAAAAGGAACATTGCGTGGCGGTGGCGATACAAAAATGTTAATGATCACAGATAACATTTTCCTGTGGATACTATCACTTCCACTTGGGCTATTGGCAGGATTCGTATTTCATCTGCCGGCATTCTGGATATATATATTTCTGAAAGCAGATCAGATTGCAAAGGCAGTATGGTGTGTGTTTAGGTTAAAAAGTGGAAAATGGATCAAAAAAATTGCGGCAGCATAAGGAAAAGAAAAGGGGATATCAGGATGGAAACATGGAAAAGATCATGGGGATATGTTCCGATTACATATGGAACGGAGGCTGGAGTTTTAGAAAATGTGACACAGCATGTAGTGCTTGAGAATAATCTTGCTGGCAATAAAGTAAGAATCAAATTTTCAAACCGTGAAAATGATCAGGCGTTATGCATGGAGTGCGTGGAGATTGCTACAAAAAATAATTTAACAGGAGTACTTTCTGAGAAAGCTTACGTTACCAGAAAAGGGAATAAACAAATTGTTTTACAGCCTGGAGAAGAATGTTATAGTGATGAGATAAACATGAAAGTAACCTGGATGGACCATTTTGAACTGTTCAGTTACTTCAAAGAAAGGAATGTAGTAAAAACAATATGTGTGACATGGTCGCCGGATAGTTGGAAAAGTTTCCTGACCCGGGGGAATACAGAAAATGGGGAAGAAGTATCTTATCAGACAGCATATCCGCTTCTGGCAAAAGATATTTATACATGCCAGGCGATTGCTGGTTTTTGTGCAGTTGATGTGTACTCTGATGAGGATGTGAAGACAGTAGCATTATTTGGAGATTCTATCACTCATATGTCCTATTATAGTGCTCCACTGACGAAAATGCTTTACAGAAGAATGCCTGGAAAAATTACAGTATTAAATGTTGGAATCGGGGGAAACCGTCTGATTGCAGATGCTCCATATGTAGAAGATGCACCTGGAAATGGAAAACTTTTTGGGGAAGCTGGAGTGAAGCGGTTTGAGCAGGATATTTATGAAGATATTGTGCCGGATCTGCTTTTTTGTATGGAGGGAGTAAATGACTGTACACATAGTTTTGCTTTTGGCGAAGAAAAGAAACCGACCGGAAAGGAATTATGGAATGGACTCGAGAGCATGATTGCTATAGCCCATGAAAAGGGAAGTAAAGTACTCATAAGTACAGTAATGCCTTTTGGATGTGAAAAGGAATGCTGGAAAAATCAGGCAGAAGAAATCCGACAAGATTTTAATGCTAGAATCAGGAAACAGACATCGGCAGATGGATTGATAGATCTGGATAAAATAGTCAGAAACGAAGAACAGATTGACCGGATGAAGGAGGGACTGAGTCTTGGAGATGGAGTACATCCGAATCAGAAGGGTGGAAGGATAATTGCAGAGGCATTGCTGCTTCCTGTTATGGAAGAAGAGTTAGACTTTTATGGGGAAGAGGCAAAGACAATTCCAATTTTTGAAAATCCGGTAGATTATCCGGCTGACATACTTGCTGAGATGGTACGGCTGGCATTTGCAGTAAGAAGTTGCCAGGATGCAGGAAAAAAGCATGAACTGGAAAAGAAATATATCTGTCTCAGAGATGCCTTAGAACTTTCTTATGAAGTGAAAGCACCTATTTTATTGTGGGATAAGGGAAATATGCCTACTTGCACAGAATATACAGAGAATTTTGATCACAGATACGCGCATGATCCGGATTTTGAGCCATTTTTGTTAGAGGTTCTGCTTCCTGAAACAGTGAATCCCAAAGGAGCAGTCTTAACAATTGCGGGTGGCGAACACGGCATGAATACGGTCAGTGAATGTTATCAGATATGTAAAGACTTTAATGAAAAGGGATATCAGGGTTTTATTGTAAATGCGCGTCCAAATCACGGACCATGGAGCGGGAAAGAAGCAGGTGTGGATGCAGCACGCGCCGTACGTTATGTAAGAGCACATGCAGATCAGTATCGGATAGAGCCAGGCAAGATTGCATTGGCAGGCTTTTCAAATGGAGGAATTGCAACAGAACAGTGTATTCAGTATTGTTCAGGAGATCAGACCGTGAAGGAATATTTCCCGAATTATAAGCCGGATGAACTTGATGCATATGCCGGTGGACCGGATGTGCAGTTGTGTGTGTATGGTCCAAGGCATCTTGGAACAGGTTTTGATTACTCCAGAGTAGTATATCCGCCAACTTTTTATGCTATTGGAATGGAAGATCATGTGGCAGTTGCCAATATGAATGCGGTATATGCAGATCTGATAGCAAGAGGGGTGACGGTAGAGATTCATACCTTTTCCGGACATCCACATGGTTATGCAGGCTGGAAGATTATTGACGGAAAAGGAAATCCGAATTTTGACCTGTGGGAAGACCTGGCAGATCATTTTATGCAGGATATTTACCGGAAAAATAATGTTTATAAAAACTAAAAGATATGGGAAAAGAAGACCACAGAAAGAGCAACCTGTGTTATACTTTTGACGGGAGATTAAGGGGAATTGCGAAACTCCCAGAAAACGGATATTTGGTTATTGCGCACAATCTTCACAGCGTAAATTGGAGTTTCGCAATTGGCTATAAGGAAAGTCAGAAGGAAAGGAGAAATGAAGATTATGGAGAAACGTCTTTATAAATCAAAAACCAACAAAACAATCGCAGGTGTCTGTGGGGGAATCGGAGAATATTTTGGAATTGATCCAACAATCATCAGATTAATCTGGGCAGCGTTCTGTCTCGCGGGTGGAAGCGGGATTTTAGCTTATGTGATAGCCTGCTTCATTATTCCGGATGAACCGTAAAGCTGTGGAGGAGTCGGAGCTTACCCATGTAAAGCATGCGTTCGCCCCGGTTTTTGATGAGACATCCCGGATACTGATCCTTGGAACGCTTCCATCCGTGAAATCCAGGGAGCAGAATTTTTATTACGGACATCCACAGAACCGCTTTTGGAAAGTGATTGCGGCTTTGTGTGAGGAACCTGTCCCGGAAACAATTATGCAGAAGAAGGCAATGCTTCTGCGGCATCATATCGCAGTCTGGGATGTGATAGCAGAGTGCGATATTCACGGTTCGAGCGACAGTTCCATCCGGAATGTGGTTCCGGCGGACCTGTCTGTGATCTTAGACCATGCGCCGGTGGAACGGATCTATGCGAATGGAGCAAAGGCATATGAACTGTATCGGAAATACACATATCCGGTGACAGGGCGCGAGATTATCAAACTGCCGTCTACAAGTCCGGCAAATGCGGCGTTTCAGATGGAGCGGCTGTTTGCTGCGTGGAAGATGATTTTAGAATGATTTATGATTATATAAAAAATTGCCAGACAGCAATGTACTATAGCAGAAATAAAAGAAATATCCCGGATTACGAATACGTTTCTGCGGAATAGTTAGAAGAGAGAAAGAAATTGTTATAAAGGAAAGAAGAGTTATGCACATCGACAGAGAAGACATGTTAGAACTGACCAGGAGAATGACACCGGCGAGAAACTGCTTCAACCGCATCGCAGGGGCATACATGGATGAGGAGGGATTCATTGACGGTTCCTTCAACACGCATTTCCTGAAGCTGTCTCCGGCAGAGAAGGAGAAGCAGCTTGCAATTGCGAAGACCATCCCGTTTTCAAAGACGAATGAGCAGCTAAAGGGATATCGGATTGACAGCAGACAGCGAAAGCCGGGCAGTATCTGGCATCTTCTTATGGCACTGCGGGACTGTGAGCTGAAGAATGATGCATTGCTTTATTCCCTTTATGAGTATATTGGAGAGCGTTATAGTGTGGATAAACCATACACGATTGAGGTTTTCTGTGGAAACTATGATGTCCCGACAAAGGGATCAGACAAAGAGAATCAGTGGGAATCCGAGGAAGTTTACCGGTTTCTTGTCGTGGCAATTTGTCCGACTGTCGGAGAGTATGAAGCTGGAATCCCGGAAGCAGGATTTCTCTTCCCGGCATTTGCAAACCGCAGCACAGATCTTGACGGCGTGAATCTCTTTGAACAGGATGGGCAGTGCGGAAGGATTGCAGAGATCCTCGGGCTGGAAGAATGAATTTTTTAGTTGAGATAGCATTCACATTTGGCGTGGGGATGCTATCTCTTTTTGTTTATACGGTTATCTATGTAAGATAGTGCCGCAAATATCACGAGTAAAAGAGTGAGTACATCATCCAAATTGATCATAGGGCATCCCTCCTTTGTAAGACTAGAGGGCATATGATTATCGAAACGATACATCCTGACTTTCTGTCGAATTATACCTTTTTGATTATAGTATAAAAATACAAAATATCTAATAGATATAAAAAATAAAATAACGTGAAAACAAAGTATTATGGTTTTCTAAAAATTATTCAATGGAATGTGAAATAAAGAAGAGCTAAAATTTGCTACAATTTCCATAGACAATAAAATGCTATGGAGGAAAAGAAATGTGAAAAGAGATACGATATGGACAAAATCATTTATTTTAGTGATGATTCTTAATTTTTTATGTGGTGTAGTTGGAATGATGACGCTCCCGCTTGTTCTTGAATATGCAAAAGAAATCGGAGCAGGATTGACGCTTGCGTCGACAGCGGCAAGTCTGATGTCATTTGTGTCACTGGTAATCTGTCCTTTTGCGGGATATATTTCGGATCGATTTGACAGAAAAAAGATCCTTTTAATCTGCAGCGCTGGATATGGAATATTTTTAATGGCACATATGCTGGCATCCAATATTGCTGTATTGATGTTCTGTCGTGTTGGAACTGGAATTTTCTTTTCTTTATTAAGTGTTACGAATATGGCATTTTCCACAATCTTTATTCCAAGAGCGCGTATGGGGGAAGGACTCGGATATGCAGCTCTTGCCAATATTCTGGCGCAGGCGGTAGGTCCGGCTGTTGGACTTGGGATTGCGGACAGCTTTGGAAACGGAATGGCTTTTTTTGTTGCAGGCTGCATTGGATTTTCCTGCATACCGCTGCTGCTTCTTTTACGCGAGCCAAAACAGGTAAAAACGGCAGCGTCTGCTTCAAATGAAACAGGTAAAAAAATTAACATTTCCAGCCTGTTTGAAATGAAGTATTTGAATTTTATGTTGATGGCAATGTTATTCAGTTCTGCAAATGGACTGATCACAACTTATATCCGTTCGATCGCCAGCGAAAGAGCAATTGGAGGAATTTCTGTATTTTTTACTGTGTATTCGGTTGCGATGGTGATACTCCGTCCAATGACAGGAAAGCTGTTAGATAAAAAAGGCGTATATTTTTTGATGATACCATCAGTTATCTTTGCGGCAGCAGGAATGTTGTGCATCGGATTTGGAGCTACACTCGTTGTGATGCTGCTTGGAAGTCTCTGTAAGGCTTTCGGTCAGGGAGCCGGGACACCGTCTCTCCAGGCTTATGTTGTAAAAAAACTTCCGGCAGAGCGTGCAGGTGTAGCATCGAGTACGATTCAAATCGGACAGAATCTTGGAAATGCAGTTGCACCGATTTTAGGAAGCTTTGTTGTTTCTGCATTTAATTATGAGACAATGTTTGCAGGAGCAGGAGTAGTAATTCTTGTTGTAGGACTGTTGCTGCTCGGATTGCAATACAGAAAAGAACAGAAAATAAAAGAAGTATAGAAAAAAGGGGGAAATAAAAAATGGGGAAACGTTTTTACTGTGGAGTGGATGGTCCAGTTGTTGAGACAAAAAAAGGAAAATTAAGAGGGTATCTGTATGATAAAGTATACCATTTTCTGGGAATCCGATATGCGAAAGCAAAAAGATTCCATATGCCGGAGGAAGTGGATGCATGGGAAGGAATAAAAGATGCCGGAAGCTATGGATTCATTTGCCCGGTCTTAAGTGAACCGATACCGTCAGGAGAGGTAATCTGTCCACATCGATTCTGGTTGTCTTCAGAGCATTGTCAGTATCTGAACATCTGGACACCAACCATTGAGAAAGGAGCAAAAAAACCGGTTATGGTATGGTTTCATGGAGGCGGCTATACAGCGGGATCTTCCATTGAGCAGATAGCATATGAAGGGGATAATCTGGCAAGATATGAAGATGTGATATTAGTTTCAGTGAACCACAGGCTGAATGCTTTTGGTTATTTGGATCTTTCTTCCTTTGATGATGAAAAATACCACAATTCTGTTAATGCTGGTTTAGCAGATTTAGTTGCAGCACTCAAATGGGTACATGAAAATATTGAAAACTTTGGCGGAGATCCAGAAAATGTAACGATTTTCGGACAGTCTGGGGGAGGGTCAAAGACAACTTCCATGGGACAGATCAAAGAGGCAGATGGATTGTATCACAAAGCGATCATTATGAGTGGAATCATGTCAGAGGTACTGCTCCGGGGAAAATTTATTGATCAGCACTCACTTGTGCAGGAAATATTAAAACAGCTTCAGATTCCGGAAATAGAGGTGGAACGTCTGGAGAAAGTGCCGGTTCCACAGTTTATATGGGCAGTGAACCGTGCACAGAGAAAATTTGAAAAAGAAGGATATCGTGTGAACTGGACTCCGATGAAAAACGACTGGTATCTGGGAGATCCGATTATGGATGATGCTGGCTTTGGAGAGTATGTGAAGTCAGTACCAACTATTGTGGGAACCGTTATCAGTGAATTTGGAAGACTGGATCTTCAGAGAGATAAAAAGGCAATGACAGAGGAAGAGCGAGAAAACTTTGTAAAGCAGTTTTATGGAGAAAAAGCCGGGACAGAGATGTTAGAGCTTTACCGCAAAGCTTATCCAGGCAAAAATGAGGTGTATGCATGCTGCCTCGATACGGCAACCCGCGGAGCAACAGTGAATTATGCAATGGAAAAAGCGAAAGTATCAAGTGCTCCGACTTATAATTATCTGTTTGGACTGGAATTCGATTTCAATGGAGGTACACCGGCATGGCATTGCTCAGATATTGCGTTTTATTTTCACAATGCGGAAAGGCTGCCAATCTGTCATGTAGATGGTGTGATGGAAAAACTTGAAAGGCAGATGTGCAGCGCCTTTGTGAATTTTGCAAAAACAGGAGATCCAAATCACAGCGAGATCCCTGTATGGAGAGAAGTGACAGGAGAAAATGCACCAGTTATGTTATTTGATGCAGAAACAGAATTGAAAGAAAACTTTTTTGATAAAGAACTTTTGGAGAAAGCAGAAACATTTATGCCTGCACCGGCTATTCCACATCAGCTTCCTAAAGAAGAGGATGGGGAAGAAGACGATGCGGGAAGAGCTTGGCTGTATTAAAAAGGAGGAGAAGAAAAGATGAGCGTAATTAGATGTAAAATGGAGGCACCAGGACAGTGTGTAGAGGCATTTGAACTTGAATGGAAGGAAGCAGAGTGTCCGCGCCTGGAAGAAATTTTTGTAGAAGGAGATTTTCGTAAGGAAGCATTAAACCGTTATCTGAAAGAAACGCGGAAGCTTGCACCGGGGGATGTGAAAAAGGTTGAACTTACAGATGGAATTTTAAAGATACAGGTGGAGCCATTTTCGAACAGAGGAGATTACTCCTTATGTATAACGAAGAGAAAATATCAGAAAGCAGATTTTGATGAAGAGACGACAGAAGGTTTTTCGGTTTTTGAGGCATATAAAGAGGATGATGTGCTCTATCGTCTGTATAGTCCTGCAACAGAAGAAAAGAGACCGTTGATCCTGTTTTTACACGGCGGTGGAAATGGAGGAACAGCAGATAGCAGAGATAATAAAAAACAGATTCTGGCAGATTACGGACCAATTCATTTTGCGCAGGAATACCCGGATGTTTATGTGATGGCACCGCAGGCAATTGAAAAAGCGTTTGATCCGAAAAAATTGGCTGCACAGATTACGACAGTGACATTTGAAACGTCAGGAGGAGATCCGGAGAACGGGTGGAGTCGCAGATATCTTGCAAAAGTGTGTGACATTATAAGAAAAATGATCAGGGAAGGCAAAGTGGATGAAAACCGTGTTTATGTGACGGGACTTTCCATGGGAGGAGGAGGCACAATTCGCGCCATGTCGGTAGGCGGAGGACTTTTTGCAGCCTGTGCACCGGTGTGCCCGACGATGACACCGGAGACGTTTGATATTCTTCGTACGTTAAAAGCTCCAGTATGGGTATCTACTGCCTATGTGGATCACACGGTATACCGACATAAATATATTACGGATGCTGTGCTCGAGATGAAAGATGCAGGAAATAAAGAGGCTCATCTTACAATTTATTCGCCGGAAGAACTGGCAAAGTATGACATTGGAATTGTACCGCAAATGACATATGAGCAGCGCTTTGGAGCGAATCATGCAAGCTGGGTTTTAACTTATCATAATGAACATGGAATCATGTCCTGGCTGCTTAATCAGAGAAAAAAATGAAAACAAAAAGTTTTTCTTTTAAAAGTGAAAGTAATCAGGGGGATGATATGGCAGAATAAAACCATAAGATATTTCCAGAAGGAAATACAAAAAGGAGGAGAAACAAATGAAAAGAAGACTGTTATCGGTACTGCTTTGTATGGCAATGGTGGCATCTCTTACAGCATGCGGTGGGGAGAAGAACAATGCATCATCTGCTTCTATGGGGGAAGGAACAGAGAAGACAGAAGGGGGAAGTGCAGAGGCTTCAGGCAAAGAGAATTCCGGATACTTCTATGATGGAGAAGGCTATAAGGCAGTTCTGGTGTATGTTGTTGGGGCCGACGCACCGGATCAGGATCGTATCTCAGAGGCATTTAATGAGCTGACTAAGAAAGAATTGAATATGGAAGTAGAATTAATGCCGATGACTCTTGGTACATGGATTTCACAGGTTCCGATGATGTTAGCAGGAAATGAGCAGATTGATTTAATGCCGATGTGGGCATCAAGTGCTGCAACTTATATTGCTTCTGATTATATTGAAGATCTGACTCCGTATCTTGAGAATGAAGAGGGACAGTACTTTAAAGAACAGCTTGGAGATGAAGCATTGAATTGCTGCAAGATCGGCGATTTTACATATGGTATTCCAGTACAGAAGGAAAGAGCAATGGTAAATGCATTTGTATGCAGAAAAGATATTCTGGATGAGACAGGAATTGATCCTTCTACGATCAAAGATTATGAGGATATGACAGCAGTATATGCAAAGGTAAAAGAACTTCATCCGGATATGGTCTGCTTAGGTGGTTCTGGAACAGCAACACCGGCGGGGCAGGACTGCAGCTTTGACGGACTTGCAGGATTCAATGCAGGACTTATGGATTACGGACAGACAACAACAGTAACAAGTTGGACAGAATCAGAGCGTTTTGACCGTCTTACAAGACTTGCAAGAGAATGGTATTTAGATGGATATATTTCCAAAGATATGGCAACAACAACAGATTCCGGTGAGCTTGCAATGAGTGGTGGAAATACGTTCTCTTATATGGTAAATGCAAAACCTAATACAAAGCAGGAAAAAGAAGATCAGACAGGATATGAACTTACGATTCTTGAGATGAATGATTACATGATTGGAACAGGCTCTTACAACGCAATTTCCTATGCAGTTGGTTCTGGTTCGGAAGATCCTGAAAAAGCATTTATGCTTCTGAAATGGTTATGGCAGAGCGAAGAAGCAGAGGATCTTCTTAACTGGGGGCAGGAAGGTACTGACTGGGAGTTACAGGATGATGGAACCATCAATTATCCGGAAGGTGTGACAGCAGATACATGTGGATATCATCAGAATGTTGGTTGGATACTTCCAAATCAGTTCAATTCTCATGTATGGGCGGGAACACCTAGCAATGTATGGGATCTGTACGAGGAAGAGACACAGGCAGCTGTAAAATCGAAAGCTTTTGGGTTTACAGCAGATTTATCATCTGTTCAGACAGAATATGATCAGTGTAATGCAGTCCGTACCCAGTATCTTGCAATGGTTACAAGTGGATCTGTAGATCCGGATGAAGGGATTGCAGAATTTAATCAGGCATTAAAAGATGCAGGAATTGATGATGTAATTGCATGTGTACAGGAGCAGCTGGATGCATGGCTTGCAGAAAAGTAATCGATTTAAATAAAATGTGGAGAGAGGAAGCATCTCTCCACATTTACTAGAAGGATGGGCTTATGAAAAATAAAGTAAAAAAGAAAGAGATTATCCGGTATCTTCCGGTATATCTTTTGATTCTTCCAAGCTTGATTTATATTTTTATTAATAACTACATCCCGATGGGGGGAATTATTGTCGCATTTAAGCAGTTTTCAGCAAAAAAAGGAATCTGGGGAAGCGATTGGATCGGATTTAAAAATTTTGAGTATTTGTTAAAGGGCGATGCCGCAGTGATTATACGAAATACGATCTGCTATAATATTGTCTTTATTATCTTAAACATGGTGGTTGGAGTTGCACTTGCAATTTTAATTACAGATGTTGCCAGTTCCTCTTTAAAGAAAATCTATCAGAGCGCGATTCTTCTGCCGTTTTTACTCTCCATGGTCATTGTAAGTTATATTGTATTTGCATTTCTTTCCGGAGAAACAGGGATGATTAATAAGGGTATTCTGGAGCCGCTTGGAAAAGAGCCAATCATGTGGTATAGCAATACAAAACCATGGCCGTTTATTCTGACTTTTGTAAATCTATGGAAAGGTGTCGGATATGGAACTTTAATTTATATTGCAGGAATTGCAGGAATTGATAAAAGTCTGTTTGAAGCAGCAGAGTTAGATGGTGCTTCACGGTGGCAGAGTATCAGAAATATTACATTGCCAGGATTAAAGCCATCTCTTATTACAATGACATTGTTAAGTGTAGGAAAGATTTTCTATTCTGATTTTGGTCTGTTCTATCAGGTCCCACAGAATTCAGGAGCTCTGTATTCCGTAACAGACACAGTAGATACCTATGTATATCGTGCTTTAATGTCGAGTGGCGGTATTGGAAGATCTTCAGCAGCTGGTGTGATTCAGTCGGTTGTAGGATTCATTTTAGTAATTGCCAGTAATGCGATTGTTAATAAGATCAGCAAAGAAAATGCATTATTCTAGGAGGAAGGAAATGATTCAATCAAAATCGCAGATACATTATCAGATAATCATTAACATTATATTAGCGCTGGTTTCCATCATGATGATCGTTCCACTGATCATTATGTTTTCATCGTCCTTCTCTTCTGATCAGGCATTGATTTCACGTGGTTATTTTATTATTCCAAGGGATTTCAGTCTGGATGCTTATCTTTATATCTGGCAGAACAGAGCAACTGTTTTCCGGGCATATGCAATGACAATTATAACAACTGCAGTGGGACTGACGATTAATATGTTTTTATGTACAACATTGGCATATGCATTGAGTTTGGAGAAGCTTCCATTTAAAAAGATTATCAGCTTTTATGTCATATTTACCATGTTGTTCAATGGAGGACTGGTTCCACAATATATTATGTGGACAACAGTTTTTCAATTAAAAAATACATTTTGGGCATTGATTGTTCCGAATATGCTCTTAAATGTTATGAATGTGATTATTATTCGCAGCTATATGCAGACAAGCGTACCAACTGCTCTTTATGAGGCAGCGGAGATTGATGGGGCAGGAAAAATCAAAGTATTTTTTCAGATTGCACTTCCACTTTCCAAGCCAATTCTTGTGGCAATGGGACTTTTCACGGGACTTGGATTCTGGAATGACTGGACAAATGGATTATATTATGTAAACAAGCAAAAACTGTATACGGTACAGCTTCTGTTAAATAAGATGCTTCAGGATTTGCAGGCACTGCAGTCTAATGCTTCTGCATCAAGCTCAGGACTCGCAATGAAACTGCCGCAGGTATCTATTCGAATGGCAATCGCAGTAGTAGGAGTACTTCCGATTCTTATATTGTATCCGTTCATGGAAAAATATTTTGCGGAAGGAATCACGATCGGTGCCGTAAAGGGCTAAGGAAAATGGAGGAAAAATAATGGCAAAATTTACATGTAATTTTATCTCGTATACATTAAACCGTGCAATTGATATTTCGGTTGTTGTACCATCTGTAACAATGCCGGAGATATTCCCGGGGGATGGGAATCCATTAACGCATGATAAAGAAGGAAAATATCCAGTTATTTATCTGTACCATGGACTTGGAAATAATCATGCAACCTGGTGTGGATATGCAAATGTAGAGTTTTTTGCAGAGGAACGTAATATCGCAGTGGTTATGATCTCAGGGGAAAATAAAATGTATATTAACGAGGGAATGGATCGTTTCTATGATTTTATTGAGAAAGAGCTTCCGGAGTTCGTGACAAGGTATTTCCCAATTTCCAAAAAACCGGAGGATACTTATATTGCAGGGTTATCTATGGGAGGCTGCGGAACCTTTATTCATGGGTTGAATCATCCAGAGCGTTATGCGGCACTTGGGGTATTTTCCTGTGGCATGTTTCTTCCACCAGATTTGAAAACAGGTAAAAAGAGAGAGACAGAAGATCGCTTTGATCCGGAAAAATTGGTAGAGAGGCTTCATGAACAGAACATTACAAAGAAAATATTCCTTGCCTGTGGTGAGGAAGATCATCTGTATGAGGATTGCGTGAAGACGAGAGATAAGCTGGTGGAATACGGTCATGATGTTACATGGGTATCTATTCCTGGATATAAGCATGAGTGGCGCTTCTGGAACATGATGATCGAGCAGTTTATGGATTGGCTTCCGAGGACAGATAAATTCCTCCCAAAGGGCGGGAAAAGAGGAATTTGATTTTTGGTGATTCATAAGGAATTTGCAGTGGAACACAATTATTTTACCGGTATATGGTAAGTGTGGTAAAATAAACGGAAAAAGCAGAATCCAAAGGAAGAAATCTTATGAAACGCAAATTTTTATCTGATCAGCCATCACTGCGGCAGAGGATTGCCATGGTGATGGTTATCTTTATCGTATTTAATTTGATAGAGGTGGCGGCAATCCAGTTTTTTGTCTATGGACAGTACAGAGATCTGCAGGAGTTAAACAGAAGTGTCGTGGAACTCAATCAGGAGAGATTTTCAGAAAAATTTACAACCATTCACAAAGAAGCCGCATATCTGATTTCCAACGAAGTGGATTTTATCAAACTTCCGCTGCTGGCATCTGCCGGGCTTGATTATCAGAATTCCATCGAGCAGATACAAATTGCAAATAATATAAGAAACAGACTGCTAAACCTCAGCAATGTATATGGAAATCAGTACTATTTTTGGTGTTACGATTCTGTTTCAGGTACTTTCCTGGACTCTTATGGAACAAATGAGCAAAAACGTACTTTCCGATCCTATATTATTGACAAGCTGGAAGAAGAACCGGAGAGTTTGGTAGAAAATAAAGGGTTTGGAATTGAGGATGGCAGATATATTTCGATGATAAATCACCGGAAAACAATTTATCTGGGAGCAATGATTACAATAAATGATTTTTATCAGTTGATCAGTCAAAATAGTTCCAGTAAAGAATATAGGTATGCTGTCTATGATGAGAGCGGTGCACTGGTTGAGTCACGTGTGTACAGCGGAGCTGACAGGGTTGAGCAGGGAACTGTTTTGGATAAGAATAATTTTCTGCAGGAGGAAATGCTTCAACTTGATAACTGCAGCTTTAGTGTAGGTATTGCAGTCACAAGCAGAAGTCTTGAGAATGCCAACAGGCTGCGAAGTTTTCTGATTCTGACACAGATACTTTTTGCTACGATCGCGATTCTGATGATTATCTATGCGCAGCAAGGAATTCTTCTTCCACTTAAGAAGTTTTCCACAATGTTAGAGGACTTTAAAAAAGATGAAACAAGGATGCAACCGGAAAAAGTGCAGGAACTAGGAGAAGCAGGAGTGCTCTTAAATCAACTTGTGGAACAGATATCAGAGCTTGAAAAAACTGTTTATGAGGAAAAGATAAAGAGCCAGAAGGTACAGCTTGATTTTCAGCAGATACGGATTCGTCCGCACTTTTTTATTAACTGTCTGAATGTCATACACAGTATGGCAAGGGTAGGCAGAACGGATGAAATAGAAGATCTTTGCCTATGTGTGTCTTCCTATCTCAGATCTTTATACTCATGCAGCAACAGCACTTATCCATTGCAGGAAGAACTTGCGCTGATTCAAAATTATCTTGAGATCGTGAAAGAAGTGAACGGGCAAAAGTTCACATTGCATACAGAGATAGAAGCAGGGACAGAAACAATACAGATTCCGCCGCTTCTGATCGAAACTTTTGTGGAGAATTCACTGAAATATGCGAAGACGATAAGATCAGTAGAGATTGACATTACAGTACATAAAAGGACAGACGGGGATGGAAAAGAAATACTGCTGATAAAAGTTGAAGATACAGGAAAAGGATTTGAAGAGAACACGTTAAAGGCATTGAATGATGGTGTTTTCCAGCGAAAGGATGAGAGACATCAGATAGGAATCATCAATGTGGTTGAGAGACTGGATCTGATGTATGGAGTTGAGGCTGAAATATCTTTTCAAAATACAGGAAAAGGAGCAGGTGTCTTTATCCGTATTCCGGTAAAGGAGGCTTAATGATGAATATTTTGCTTGTGGATGATAACCGTTATGTACTAGAAGGAATTAAGGCTGGAATTGACTTCAGGAAACTTGGAATTGAAAATGTATTTATGATTACATCAGCACCGGAAGCAAAAGAAATCATTCGGAAGGTTAAAATTGACATCGTTCTTTCTGATATTGAGATGCCGGAGGAAAGCGGGCTAGAACTGTTAGAGTGGATTAACAGCTATGATAAAAATATTGTTACAATGTTCTGCACCTGTTATTCTGATTTTAATTATGCAAAAAAGGCAATTGAATTAAAATGCTTCAGCTATTATTTAAAACCGGTTGATTATATGGAACTTGAAAAACTTATCGCAAGTGCAATCAAGGAGGCGGAGAGCAGACAGAAACAGGTACGGGATCAGCAGTATATTTCTTACTGGAAAGATAATGAGGAAAATCGGAAAGAAAATTTCTTTATGAGAATGCTGAATAGCCTTTCAGATCTGAGCAAAGAGGAGATGGAGACGGAAATCCTGGAAAATCATCTTGACTATACGGAAAGCGATACGTTCCTGGTCGGGATGCTCGAACTGAATTCAGATTATTCCACTCTGATGCAGTTGAATGAGAGAATGCAGCTTTTCCTGATACGGAATATTGTGACGGAAATTCTTTCTGATGAGAGATACGAGATTGGCTGTGTATATAAAAGATATTATGATCTGTTTGTCATTATTTTTAAATATACAGATTGCAGGGAAGAAGAGATACGGGAAAGACTGACCGATTTTGTGGAACAGTTCCGTATGTTTATTTCTTCTGGAAGCAGGATTTTTTATGCATCTGGTATTACTTTGTCACAGATCAGGAAAACTGTGGAAAAAAGCATATCAAAAATAGATGAGAGTATACACGATGATACCATGTTATATGATCTGAAAAAATATGAGGAACATAAGGATACATATGAAGTGGAAAAATTAAACTTGAACTGGGAAAATTATATGCTTGACAGAGATACGGATTTTCTGATCTTGGATTTTAAGAAAAAGCTTGAGGAGGCTTCACAGAATACGAAGTTTCGGAAAGCGGAATTAAAAAATTATATTATCCAATTTCGGGCAATCGTATATGCAAAGCTTCAGAAATCTCATGTAGAGGCACATGTGCTGTTTGCGGATGAGGGAAGCGAAAGGCTGTACCGGGATGCGGCGAGATCTGTTCGCAGAGCAGACGAATATGCAGAGTATGTGCTCAGAGAGGCTGCGGAATATCTGCAATCCGTTCAGAAGACATCTTCAGTGCTTGAGCAGGTGAAAAATTATATTGACGATCATTACAATGAAGATATCGGACGAGATAATATAGGGGATAATGTGTTTCTGGATGCAAATTATCTTTCCGTCTTATTTAAACAGGAATATGGAGTGCCGATTTATCAGTATATAGTGAACAGAAGAATCGCGAAAGCGAAAGAACTGCTGGCGGGAAGCAGGGAGAGCATATCTGCGATCGCGCAAAAGGTTGGATATCCAAATTACTCATATTTTTCAACCTTGTTTAAAGAGAAAACAGGAATGTCACCGAGAGACTATAGGGAAAAGGGAAGAAATTAGCTCTATGGAAAGGAAGGAGAAGGAAATATGGCTCAGACTTTTTTTTGCAATGACAGGGAAACAACCGTAAAGACGGAAAAGGGGATGTTAAAAGGCTATAAACTGGGAAACGTGTATGCTTTTAAAGGAATTCCTTATGCGACAGCAAAAAGATTCCGTGCGCCGGAGGAAGTGGAAGCATGGGATGGAGTAAAGGAAGCATTAAATTATGGATATACCTGTCCGCTTTTGACGGAAGACTCTTTTTTGGGAGATCTTTTATCGCCGCATCGTTTTTGGCCACAGGGAGAGGATTGCTTGAATTTGAACATCTGGACAAAATCTATTGAAAAAGGAGTAAAAAAACCGGTTGCAGTATGGTTCCATGGAGGTGGATTTTTTGCGGGGTCTTCTGTTGAACAACTGGCTTATGACGGGACTGCGTTAGCAGAAAAGGAAGATATTGTTCTTGTATCCGTAAATCATAGATTGAATCTGCTTGGGTTTATGGATCTGAGAAGCTTTGGAGAGGAACGGAAGGATTCCTGTAATGCAGGTGTGCTTGATATGATCGCAGCATTAAAATGGGTACATGAAAATATAGAAGCCTTCGGCGGGGATTCGGAAAATGTAACCATTTTTGGGCAATCAGGTGGAGGTGGAAAAGTTATTACCCTGATGCAGTCTCCGCAGGCAGAGGGATTGTTCCAGAAAGCAATGATCATGAGCGGTGTGCTTGGAAATATGTTTAAAGATTACGTGGATGGAAGAATGGTTGTATTAAAAACATTGGAATTGCTCGGACTTAAGGAACAGGAGGTGGATAAGCTCGATATAATTCCTTACAAAGAACTGGCAGAAGCGTATGTGAAAGCTTATCATGAGGTATCACCGGGACCAGGATTTCCTTATTTTGCTCCTCAGAAAAGCGATGTATATTTGGGAGATCCGATGAAAAATGGTTTCTGCGAGTTTGCCAAAAGAATTCCGGTTGTGATAGGATCCACTTTCAGTGAGTTCAATGGAAGAACATTAGGTCTTGAAAAGAAGAGCGATGAGGAAGTAAGAGAATATCTTGTAGAAAAATTCGGAGAAGATGGAAATAAGGCAGCAGATCTTTTCCAGACAACTTATCCGGATCTGCCGCTGCATTATATAGTGAATGTGGATGTGGATGGATTCCGTTGTTTTGATAAAGAATGGATTCGTAGGCGTACAGAGGAAGGATGTGCACCTACTTATACGTATATGTTCAATCTCTGCCATTCTATAAATGACGGACAAATGGCATGGCACTGCGCAGATATTCCATTTTTCTTCCATAATGTCGAAGTATCACCTGTTTCAAACATGGGGGAAGTATCCGAAAAACTGGAAAAACAGATGAGCGGGGCTTTTGCTAATTTTGTACGAACAGGAAAACCATATGAGGATACACTTCCAGAGTGGCCTGCATGTGAAGTTGGAAAAGAGAATACAATGATTTTTGATAAAGTATCAAGAGTGCGTGTGAATTATGATGATGAGATGATTGAAACATTTCGTCCAATGCATATTGCACCGGGGCTGTTTGGCTAAAGGAGGAAAGAAGGGATGACAAAATCAGAGATTTATCCATCACTTTCAGAACGTGAAATCAAAGGCGCTGAAATATCAAAAAGAGCTGCGACAGAGGGAATGGTACTTCTGAAAAACAGAAATGGTGTACTTCCACTTGCAAAGAATACAATCTGCCTATTTGGAAATGGAGCGATTCGTACCGTTCGTGGAGGAACGGGCTCTGGAGATCCGTTTAACGGGGGATTATCCGGTGGAGGGGGGAATGACATCAATCAATCTCCGAGATATCATATCAATATTTTTCCGGCTCTGATTCGAGCAGGCTACACTATCGCAAATGAGGAAAGTTTGAAAGCACTTGAAAACAGCTACGACGAGGCATTGAATCAGTATGAAGCAACTGTCTTTGAACATTTTTCTTATCCGGAGCAGAGAATGACAAGTGAGGAATTAGAGGAATACAGAAAACAGACAGCGACTGCAGTATATGTAATTTCGAGAAATGCCGGAGAAGGAAGCGACCGTTCGTTAGAAGACGATTACAATCTTTCAGAATGTGAAAAAGAGAACTTGTCTGTACTACGCAAAGTATTTCCGAAAGTAGTAGTGATTTTAAATGTCGGAGGAGCTGTTTCGGTAAAAGATCTGAAGGAAGCAGATCCGGATGCCATTCTCCTGATGGGACAGGGAGGACAGGAAGGGGGAGATGCATTAGCGGAGATTCTTTCCGGTGTGTGCAATCCATCTGGAAAGCTGGCAGCTTCTTGGGCAGAGGAGTATGGAGAATATCCAAGTGCGTCCACTTATTTGAAAGATTGGGATACATCCCTGTATGAGGAAGGAATTTATGTTGGATACCGTTATTTTGATACCTTTAAACAGACCGACGGATATCCGTTTGGGTATGGACTGTCTTATACTGCTTTTGAGCAAAAAATGATATCTGTGACTTTAGAAAGGGAGATACTTTCAGTCAAAGTGAGCGTGAAAAATGCCGGATTAGTTGCAGGAAAAGAAGTGCTGCAGGTATATGTATCAGCACCGTCCACAGAGATTGATATGCCGTATCAGGAACTGCGTGGTTTTGAAAAGACGCGCCTGCTGCAGCCGGGGGAAGAACAGGAGTTAGAAGTGCGGATCTCTGTTCGGAATCTGGCATCCTACAGCAGAAGCCATGGCGGCTATATTTTATCGAAGGGATACTATGTGATCCGTATGGGAAACTCTTCTCAAAATACAGAAAAAGCAGCAGCACTTTTTGTGCCTGAAACGATGGTTGTGAAAAAAGTCAGTGAAAGACTTCCTCTTCAGCAGGAACTTGTGGAATTAAAAGGAAAAGCTGGAGAGGATCACAAAGCAGACAGCGAAGGACTTTTGATTCTTACCCTTTCAGGTGCTGTGAAATGTGAGACAGTTCAGGAAGCACCGGAGTATAAAGCAGAGTCAGAAGAGATACCGGTTGAAAAGGTATATACATTTGAAGAACTGAAAAAAGGAGACTGTACCATAGAGCAGTTTGTTTCCCAGTTTACGTCCGACCAACTGGCAGTTTTTGTATGTGGAACTGGATGGGGAGTGGAAGGAGACAGGAATCCGATCATCGGTGCAAACTCAGAGTCTGTTCCTGGGGCAGCAGGAGAGACAACGCATACGTTGGAAAAAGTGTATCAGGTACCGTCTGTAGTAATGGCAGATGGACCAGGTGGTGTACGGGTGACGCAGCATTTTACTGCCAGAAATGTAGAAACTGGAAAGGAACAGGAAGTGTTCCACTATTGTATTGCATGGCCGAGTGGAACAGTTCTTGCACAGTCGTTTGACAGGTCGATTGCGGAAGCTGTGGGAGAGGGAATGAGAAATGATTTGGCAGCTATGAAAATTGGTATTTTTCTGGCACCAGGAATCAATATTCAGAGAAATCCGCTGTGTGGACGCAATTTTGAGTATTACTCAGAGGATCCGCTTGTAGCAGGTGAGATGGCCGCTGCCATGGTAAAGGGTATTCAGAAAGATCATAAGGCAGTGGCATGTATCAAGCATTTTGCAGCTAATAACCAGGAGACAAACCGTAATGCGAACAATTCCGTAGTCGGACAGAGAGCCTTAAGAGAGATTTATTTAGAACCATTCCGGCTGGGAGTGGAAAAGGGTGATGCCATGACAATCATGACATCTTACAATAAGATTAATGGAGTCCCGACAGCAGACAGCTATGATCTGTGTACACATATTGCCAGAGAAGAATGGGGGTTCAAAGGACTGATCATGACTGACTGGAATGGAGGAAGCAGTACACCGTGGAAGTCTATGCATGCCGGAAATGACCTCATTATGCCAGGTGGAGAATCAAGAGTACTGAATATAAAGAATGGTGTTGGATACATTCCGCCCCAATTTGACGAGAGGGGAAATGTTTTATACATGAGGACAAATGCACACGCTCCGTTCTTGAATACATTATGGAATGGATTTACAGTGGATCCGAATGGACTGGAGTTTGTCAGTGCACCACTGGGGGAAAATTGCAGAGCAGAAGTCCGCGGGGAAGAGATTTATGTAAATGGCGAGCCAATATATCTGGAAGCAGGAACTGTTTCGGACGCAGTCAGAGACCGGGAAAAGTTTAAACCGAAAAAGACTGTTGCAACAATAAAAGAGGTTTCTATCAGTGAGGATGGAAAGGCATTATTGTACAGAGGAACTTATCAGAGAAAACCAAAAATCTCAATAAGTGATCTGCGAAAACGCGCAGGGGCAATTTTAAGAGTGATGTTATATCTGGAAGATTTGTAGAGAAATGATAAATATCGTATGCCAGAGGGCTGTATTTGTAAGGGGGAAAAGGATGGGACATTTTACATGTAATTTTATTTCATATTCATTAAACAGATCTGTAACTGTTAATGTAATACTTCCGACACTGACATGTCCGGAAATCTTTGCAGGCGGAAAGAGTCATGAAGTGAAGAAAAAGTATCCGGTTTTATATCTGCTTCACGGTGGTATTAATGATTATTCCAGTTGGGAAAGATATACGTCCATTGAAAGATATTCGGAAGAAAGAAGAATCGCAGTAGTGACATTCTCTTCGGAAAATAAATGCTATATGGACATTGATGCAAGTGGAAAAGAAAATCCGATTTTTGGGCATGATCATCTGTACACGTTTGCATCGGAAGAACTCCCGGATTTTGTGACAAGTATATTTCCAATATCAAAGGATCCTGAGCATACATACATTGCGGGGCTCTCCATGGGAGGCATGGGAACATTAACCTGTGCTATGAATCATCCGGATAGATACCGTGCAATCGGTGTTTTGTCTGCAACAGCCTGCGATGGTACAATTGGTGGAGAGGTCATTTCTTCAGATGCATGTTATAATACAGAAGCGTTGATGCGCAGACATGCTGAAGCAGGAACAAAGCTGCCTGCTTTGTATACCGCAATGGGTGGTAATGACTGGGGAATGGAAGGGTACAGAAAATGGCTATCTAAGATGGAGGAACTTAAAATTCCATATACGGTGGATATTGTTCCGGGGTATGGTCATGAATGGGCATTCTGGGATATGGAGATCCAGAAGTTTTTAGACTGGCTGCCGAGAACGGATGAATATTATTTAGACAGTCCGATCAGAGATTTATAAGCGTTAGAAGTACTGGAACCAGAGTTTTTATTGACAGATATTTAACAGACAAACAAAGAAAAGGAGATACCTGAAACTTGTAAAACAGGGGAAGGTATGCTACTATAAAACCTGCTGTTTCAGACAGCAGGTTTTATAGTATTCGAAGAAAAAGGAGAAAAACATGAAAACAGGAAAAATCAAATTTATGTCTATGCTTCTTGGCATGATGCTTATTGCAGCTATGGCATTTACTGCAGTTGGATGTGGAAACAAATCAGAAAACCAGACTGAAAGCCAGCCGGCAACAGAGATAAAGGTAGAGGCAAATACAGAGGTTGCAGTTGTAGAGGGAACCGAAACAGCACTTATGACCGAGGAAAGCACGGAAGCTGATGTGATCGAACTTGGTGAAGGAAGTGTGAAATTTGGATTTGTTGTAGTGGACGGAGATGGAAATGAGACTGATTATGTGATCCATACAGATGCTAAGACCGTTGGAGATGCCCTCTTAGAGCAGAATCTGATCGAAGGAGATGACAGCGAGTATGGTCTGTATGTGAAGACCGTAAACGGTGTGACAGCAGACTATGACACAGACGGAACTTACTGGGCATTCTACATCAATGATGAGTACGCATCTACAGGTGTAGATGCCACACCGGTTACAGACGGTGATACCTATATGTTCCGGGTTGAAAAATAATGAAGCTTTCGACGAGGGAGGTTGCGGTTTTCGGAATGCTTGGTGCGCTCATGTATGCGTCCAAGGTTGTGATGGAGGTCGCTCCTAACGTACATTTACTTGGGGTATTTACAATGGCATTCACCCTTGTATACCGCAAAAAAGCATTGTATCCGATCTACACGTATGTGTTATTGAACGGATTATTTACGGGAATTGCCACATGGTGGATTCCGTACCTGTATCTATGGGCAGTTCTGTGGGGCGTGACGATGCTGCTTCCGCAGAACATGCCGAAAAAGATCCGACCGATCGTCTATATGCTTGTCAATGCCAGCCATGGCTTCCTGTTCGGTACTCTGTATGCACCGGCACAGGCAATCCTGTTTGGCCTAAGCTTTAAGGGGATGATCGCCTGGATTATTGCCGGACTGCCGTGGGATTTTGTCCATGGGGTGAGCAATTTCTGCTGCGGGGTGCTGATCGTGCCGATCGTATCACTGCTGCGACGTTTAGAGAAAAAATAAATGCCAGAACCGACGTCATGTTAGGGATATCGGGTCTGGCATTTTGCTTTTATGACTGCCCATTGAAGCGGGTAAGAAACTGTTTCGTCCGTTCCTCTTTCGGGTGTCCGAACACTTCCTCCGGGGTGCCGGATTCTAAAATCCTTCCGTCATCCATGAAGAGCACATGATCGGAGACATCCCGTGCGAACGACATCTCATGTGTGACGATGATCATCGTGGTATTCTGATCAGCAAGTCCTTTGATGACTTTTAGAACCTCACCGGTAAGCTCCGGATCTAAAGCGGAAGTCGGCTCGTCGAAGCAGAGAATGTCAGGCTTTAATGCAAGGGCTCGTGCGATGGCGACACGCTGGCACTGTCCACCGGAGAGTTGATGCGGGTAGTGGTTCATCCGTTCGGAGAGTCCCATCTGGGAGAGAAGCTCCTTTGCGAGAGTTTCGATTTCTACATGGATCTGCTTCTTGTTTTTCTTATAATCTGGCTGTTCCTGCGCCAGAAGTTCTTTTGCGAGCATCACATTTTCCAGGGCGGTGTACTGCGGAAAAAGGTGGAAAGACTGGAAGACAAGCCCGAAATGCAGTCTTTTTTTGCGCACGTTCCGTTCCTGGCTGGTGGAGGGATCCGCTGCGTCGAACAGCGTCTCGCCATTCACGCGGATCACGCCGGTGTCCGGGGATTCCAGAAAGTTCAGACACCGTAATAGGGTTGTCTTGCCGCTTCCGGAGGAACCGATGATGGAGAGCACCTGTCCTTTTTCAAGCGAAAAATGGATATCTTTTAATACTTCTGTCTGACCAAAATTTTTATTAATATGAGAAACTTCTAAAATTGCCATTTTATGATCGCACCTTTCTTATAATACCGTTACTGCCACATCTGTCGGATTATCTGAAATAATCCAGTTTTTTCTCCAGTTTTCCTAACAGGACGGTCAGGATACCGTTGAAAATCAGATAATAGAATGCGGCAAAAAACATTGGCCAGATAGCACCGGCGATACCCTGTGAGCCCTTTAAAAAGGACTGTCCTGCCCAGATAATTTCCTGCAGTGCGATGATACGGGCAAGGGAAGTGTCCTTGACTAAGGTGATGACCTCATTGGACATGGGTGGAACGATCCGTTTGATCATCTGAAGCAGTGTGACCTTGAAGAAAATCTGGCTCTTGGTCATGCCGAGCACCAGTCCGGCTTCCGTCTGTCCCTGAGGGACACTTAAGATTCCACCGCGGTAGATCACGGAAAAATAGCAGGCATAGTTGAAAATAAAGGCAGCGGACGCCGCTGCAAAACGACCGGACTCACCGCCACCCCAGATGGCATTGTGAAAGACCAGCCCTGGAAAATAGTAAATGATCAGCATCTGGATCATCAAAGGGGTTCCTCTGACGATCCAGACAACGAAATTTACAAAATACCGGAGCGGACGAAAATGGGACATGGATCCGAACATGATGACAAGTCCGAGCGGCAGTGCACCAAGTAAGGTGATAAAAAATAATTTCAGGGTCTGTAGAAATCCAATATTGAGCGAATGGATGACAATCGGGAATTGTTGGGCAATAAGTTCCATGATAACGGGCACCGTCCTTTATAAAAACTATTTTTCGATGAGTGCGGCCTGTACTTTATAGGTTTCTGCACATTTTTGCATGCTGCCGTCTGCCATGCTCTTTGCGAAGAAGTCATTTAACGCTTGTGCGAGATCAGAACCCTTGCGGAAGCCGACACCGTATTCCTCGCTGTTTAAGCTGATGGTGTAAGTCAGATCTGCATAACTGGTTCCTTCCCCGACCATGGCGGCTGCCATCAGGGAGTCGATCACTGCGGCGTCAGAGGTTCCGGCAGCTACCTCCATCAGGGCATTCGCCTGCGCGGAAACAGGGGTGTAGTTGAGACCGAGTGCACTTACCTGTTCTTCTCCGGCGCTTCCGGCTTCCACGGCGAAGTTCAGATCCTTTAAGCTGTCGGTGTCCTGGTATTGGTCGGCGACGGCGGTAGGGACGATCACAACCTGTGCATTATTTAAGTAGGCATCGGTACATTCCATAGAGCTTGTGACTTCGCTTGTAAGAGTCATGCCGTTCCATACACAGTCGATGGATTTGCCATCGAGTTCGAGCAATTTATTGTCCCAGTCGATCTCAACAAACTCGACGTCAACACCGAGCTCTGCAGCGAAAGCAGAGGCCATATCGGCGTCAAAACCGATCCAGCTGCCGTTGTCATCTTTGTAATCCATCGGCTCGAAGTCTGTGATGCCGACGACGAGAGTACCTTTGTCCTTGACATACTGCATGTCGCTGTCGGTATTACCGGTATCGGCAGCCTGAGTATCAGCAGCCGCTTCGGTCGCAGCTTTGTCTGTTGTCTGTGTTCCTTTGCCTGCGGATGCGTCAGAACCGCATCCTGCAAGTGTGGAAGCGGTAAGTCCTGCGCATAAAAGAATGGTCAAACATTTTTTCTTCATAAGATTCTCCTCCATATCTGAACGGCTTTCATAAATTATCAGTTGACTACTGCACTTTAATGAAGCAATTGATATGATTCTATCATAGAGATAAAAGGAAGTCAAACAAAGTTTTTGCAAAATTAAGGAAAAATGCATTGAGGAAACAGATAAGATTGCTTATAATAAGAAGACAGGCTGTCAGAACGTGGAATGCCTGCAGGAAAAAGAAGGAAAGGCATAAGATAAAAGATGTATTTTACAGAGAAGAGTGAGTATAATGACATCCGGGAGAAATCGTTTTCGCAGTGGTTAGATGAGATGGAGCAGCATGAGGATGTTGCGGTGCGCTGCGGTGTGAAGCTGGCGCGGGAATATACGGACTATCTGAAAGAGGAGAATGAAAAGCTTCGGGAAGAAATCGAATTAAAGAATAGCTATCTGAAAAAGCTGGCACAGAAGAAAAAATAAGAACCATACAGGAGTTATTATGTGGAGAGAGTTTAAGAGAAAATATATCGGGGACAGGGATTTTTATAAAAGATATTTATGGCTGGCGCTGCCTATGATTTTACAGAATGCCATCACGAATCTGGTGAGCTTTCTGGATAACATTATGGTCGGACAGTTGGGGACGGAGCAGATGTCCGGTGTGGCGATTGTCAATCAGCTCATTTTTGTATACAATCTGGCAATTTTTGGTGTTGTGTCGGCGGCAAGTATTTTCGGGGCACAGTATTATGGAAAAGGGAACCATAAGGGACATATGTATTCCTTCCGGTTTAAGATCTATGCGGCGGTTCTTGTGACTCTGCTCACGATCCTTCTTTTTGTCACAAAAGGATCTGACCTGATCGCGCTGTACCTGACAGATACTGCGGGGAACGGTGCAACGGACGCGGCTTTGCAGTATGGCTTACAGTACCTTGCAATTATGATGGCGGGATTGATCCCGTTTGCGGTAAATCAGGCTTATGCGACCAATATTAAGGAAACCGGTCAGACGCTTATCCCGATGGTAGCGAGCTTTGCGGCAGTCGGAAGCAATGCGTTATTAGATTACCTGCTGATTTTCGGGATCGGACCGTTTCCAGAGCTCGGTGTCC
>ERZ773107.702-NODE-702-length-35168-cov-4.001054_pt1 | contig 35168 bp, 30 predicted proteins | sample MGYA00580571_ERZ773107 | MGnify/ENA primary metagenome ERZ773107 (study PRJEB29015, sample SAMEA2737843) | human gut metagenome | biome: human gut; feature: human-associated habitat; material: faeces | place: China | collected 2012 ... | reverse complement strand
AAGCAAAAGAACCAACCAAAGCAACATTGGCAAGTGTTATTGTTTACGGATTAGTCAGCTGCTGGATGTATGTGATCGGTATGGGAATCTCTATCTTTACTGGAGAATCCGATATCGCACAGATCATGGTAAAAGCAGGACTTGGAATCGCAGGATTATTGATCATCGTATTCTCAACAGTTACAACAACTTTCTTAGATGCATGGTCTGCCGGAATTTCCAGTGAATCCTTATCTAAGAATATCAATGGAAAATGGATCGCCATCGCAGCAACAGTGATCGGAATCATTGGAGCGATCGTTTATCCAATGGATGATATCACAGATTTCTTATATTTGATCGGATCTGTCTTTGCACCAATGATCGCCGTACAGATCGCAGATTTCTTTATTCTACATCAGGATTTCTCAAGAAAATCTGTATGCATCCAGAACATGCTTGTATGGGTTGTTGGATTTATTGCATACCGTTGGTTAATGGGGGTTGATACAATCCTTGGAAATACACTTCCTGATATGGTGATCACAATTGTTTTAAGTGTGATCGTAAGTTTGCTGTTTGGGAAGAAGAATAATTAAGCCCTTTATAAATTAACTTATATAATGATGAGAGTGTCAATAAGTATAAATTGCTTATTTGTGCAAGCACAATCGCAATTTATACTTTTGACACTTACATCATATAATAATAACATATAATCCCCTATAAGATATTTCTATATCCTATAGGGGATTTTTCTTCCACAAACCTATTGACAATCACGAACACATTTCTTATAATCATATTATTCCTATTGAAATTATATGAAATATAACGAAGAAGGTGACAGACATGAAAGAAATATTATGCTTCGGAGATTCCAACACATACGGACTCATCCCAGGAACAAACAGAAGATATGACAGAGAAACAAGATGGACAGGAATTTTATCAGAGAAGCTTTACGATAAAGGATATAGAATCATTGAAGAAGGATTATGCGGAAGAACAAGTATCTTTGACGATGCGACAAGAGACGGAAGAAATGGAGCGAAAGTACTTCCAATGATCTTAGAGACACACGCACCACTTGATCAGGTTGTTTTAATGCTTGGAACCAATGACTGCAAAACATACAACCATGCAAGTGCCGAGCGCATTGGAAAGGGAATCGAGAAACTGATCCAGCAGATCAGAAAAGCAGATCCAGCGATCGATATTTTATTGGTATCTCCAATTGAACTTGGAGAAGATGTATGGAAACCAGGATTCGATCCTGAATTTGACCAGCATTCTGTGAAAGTATCCAAGCAGTTAAAACAGACATACTTAAATATCGCATGGAAATACGGATGCGATTTTCTTGCAGCAAGTGATGTGGCAAAGCCAAGCAAGGCAGATATGGAACATATGAATGAAGAAGGACATAAAAACCTTGCAGGAGCCATTGAATCATTTCTTGTAGAAAAGGAAAGAAATCATTCAAACGATTATGTAAATGTGGTATGATAAAACAAATGTGTTATTTTATTTCATAGGAAATCACATAACCAACGATACAAAACATTCAGAAAGGAATTTTACATATGGAAACGATCAATCCACAGGAATGGAAAAAAGACCTGCCAGCATTTAAAGAAAAGACAGACCAGTTTTATGCAGGAGAACTAAGTAAAGCAGATTACAAAGGATTTTCCGGTGGTTACGGAAGTTATGCACAGAAAGATGGAAAAGCGAGTATGATCCGTCTTCGTATGGCAGGCGGTCATTTAACAAAAGACAAATTAAAATTTATTGCAGACAGTATTAAAACATATAATGTAGATAAAGTTCATTTAACAACATGCCAGACAATTCAGTTACATAACTTACAGCCAGAAGCCATCTATGGAATCATGGAAGGTGGATTAGATCACGGCATCGTCACAATGGGCGGCGGTGGAGATTTTCCACGTAATGTAACGGTATCCCCATTATCTGGTGTTGAAAAAGGAGAGCATTTTAACGTTCTTCCATATGCAGAAGCAGCCGGAGAATATTTAATGACATTTATCAAAAAAGAAGTCATGCCAAGAAAACTAAAAGTAGGATTCTCAAACAGCCCTGCAAATGAGACACATGCAACATTCCGTGACCTTGGGTTTGTGGCAAGAGAAGATGGAAACTTTGATGTCTACAGTGCCGGAGGACTTGGAAATAATGCAAGATTCGGACTGAAAGTCGCAGAGAATGTAGAACCAGAGAAGATTCTTTACTATATCTGTGCAATGAGAGAGACATTTATCGCACATGGAAATTACAAACAGCGTGGAAGAGCAAGAACACGTTATATGCAGGAGACTTTAGGAGAAGAAGGATATATCAAAGCTTTCCATGAGAAATTAGATGAAGTTTTCGCATCCGGACAGGATCTTGATCTTCATGTAGAAATTTCTGAAGTGAAGAAACAGGGAGATGGAAGTAAAGTATCTGGTAAACGAGTGATCGATCAGAAACAGGAAGGATTATATGCAGTTTCTTATCACCCATTCGGTGGCTGTCCAAAACCTGAGAAATTAGGAGAGATCTATGATGTGATCAAAGATATGGATGAAGTGGAAGCAAGAATTTCACCAGATGAGACAATGTACATCATCAATCTGACAGGAGATGAAGCAAAGAAAGTTTTAGATGCGACAGATGATGGTGCAGAAACGTTGTTTGAGACATCTGTATCTTGTATCGGAGCAACGATCTGTCAGGTTGGATTAAGAGATTCTCAAGGATTGTTACACAAAGTGATCGAAGCAGAAAGAGAAGCTGGATTAAAGGATGGTTCACTGCCTAAGATTCATATTTCTGGATGTATGTCTTCTTGCGGAACACATCAGATCGGAGAGATCGGATTTCACGGAAGTATGAAAGTAATTGATAAAGTTGCTCATTCTGCATTTGTACTTCATATCAATGGATCTGATCTTCAGGGAAAAGAGAAGATGGGAGAAGAAGTAGGGATCATTTTAGAAGAAGATATTCCACAGTTCTTGGTAAAATTAGGACAGGCAGTTGAGAGTGAAGAACTTGATTTTTCACAGTGGAATTTAAAACATCCAGAAGGAATCAAGGAAATCGCAAAAGAATATATAAAATAGGACACAGAGATAATGGCATATTTTCCAATGTTTGTACAACTAAAGAAGAAAAAATGTCTAGTGATCGGCGGTGGTAAGATCGCACTTCGTAAGATTGAAGTTTTAAAAGATTTTGAAGCAGATATTACCGTGATCGCACCAGAGATGATAACACAGATTCGGCAGATTGATCAGATTTGCCGAATCTTTCGAACGTTTATGGAGAAAGATTTTAATGAGGCAGATTTTGTGATCGCAGCAACCGATGATCAAAAAACAAATCATGAGATCAGCCAGATCTGCAGACGAAAGAAGATTCCTGTCAATGCGGTTGATCAGAAAGAAGATTGCAGCTTTATTTTTCCATCCTATGTAAAAGAAGGAGAAGTTGTCGCTGCATTTTCAAGTGGCGGGCAGAGTCCGTTGATCACACAGTATTTAAAAGAAAAGATCAAACCAGATTTGAATAAAGAATTAGGACAACTCGCACAGATTTTGGGAAGTCTGAGAAAGCTTGCAAAATCATGCATTGCCACAGAACAGGAACGAAAGGCATTTTATAAAGAATTATTACAAATCGGATTAGAGGATATTGATTCATTGGAAGAACAACGAATCAATGAAATCATTCAAAAATATATATCAGAGTGAAATCGAGGAACAGTAAAAATGGAACGTACAAGAAGATTAAGAACAAGCAACTATATGAGAGATATGGTAAGAGAAAATCATGTGAGAATTGACGAATTGATCTATCCAATCTTTGTTACAGAAGGAGAGAATATCAAACATTCTGTAGAATCTATGCCAGGGATTTATCAGTATTCGCTGGATCGTTTATCAGAGGAAATTAACAGGATTAAAGAAGCGGGGATCAAAGCAATTTTAATCTTTGGAATCCCAGATCATAAAGATGAAGTCGGAAGTGGTGCATACGCTGAAGATGGAATTGTGCCAAAGGCGATCCGCCAGATCAAAAAAGAGTATGAAGAACTTTTGATCATTGCGGATGTATGTCTTTGTGAATACACATCTCATGGACACTGTGGTCTTGTGAAAGACGGAGTGATCTTAAATGATGAAACACTTCCGCTTCTTGCAAAGTCATCTGTAAGTTATGCAAAAGCAGGGGCAGATATCATTGCGCCAAGTGATATGATGGATCTTCGAGTGAAAGCTATTCGTGAAGCTTTAGATGAAGCAGGATTTGTATACACACCGATCATGTCTTATAGTGCCAAGTTTGCATCAGGATACTATGGACCATTTCGTGATGCAGCACATTCTGCACCAGGATTTGGAGATAGAAAAACATACCAGATGGATCCGGCAAATGGACAGGAAGCTCTAAGAGAGATCGGGGAAGACATCGAAGAAGGAGCAGACTTGATCATTGCCAAACCAGCACTTGCTTATATGGATATTATGAAAGAAGCATCTATGAAATACAATATTCCGATCGTTGCATACAATGTAAGCGGAGAATATGCCATGGTAAAAGCAGCTGCGGCCAATGGATGGATCGATGAGAAAAAGATCGTTATGGAAAATATGGTCGGATTAAAACGTGCTGGTGCAAAGATGATTATTACATATCATGCACTTGATGTTGCAAAATGGCTGAAAGAAGAGGAAAGATAAAATGAAAGATACAAGATCAAAAGAATTATATGAACGAGCAAAAGTACATATTCCGGGAGGGGTAAACAGTCCAGTTCGTGCATTCCGTGCGGTAAATCGTACTCCAAGATTCATGGAATCTGCAAAAGGCGACCGTATTATTGACGCCGATGGAAATGAATATATCGATTATGTATGTTCATGGGGACCTGGAATCTTAGGACATGCTCATCCTCAAGTCATCAAAAAAGTCATGGACTCTTGTGAAAACGGTTTGACTTTCGGAGCACCAACAGAGAAGGAAGTGATCCTTGCAGAATTGATCAGTGAATTGATCCCGTCTATGGAAGTAAGCCGTCTGGTAAGTTCTGGAACAGAAGCTGTTATGAGTGCGATCCGTGCAGCCAGAGGGTTTACAGGGAGAGATAAGATCGTTAAATTCCGCGGATGCTATCATGGACATTCCGACAGTTTGTTAGTAAAAGCAGGATCGGGAGCACTTACAACATCCGTTCCAGACAGTGCCGGAGTTCCAAAAGATGATACGAAGAATACATTAGTTGCAGAATACAATGACAAAGATTCTGTACAAAAACTATTTGATGAAAATAAAGATCAGATCGCAGCAGTGATCGTAGAACCGGTGGCAGCTAATATGGGATTAGTACTTCCAGAAGAAGGATTTCTCGAATTTTTAAGAGAGATCACAAAAGATCACGGATCATTATTGATCTTTGATGAGGTTATTACAGGTTTTAGGCTATCTCTAGGAGGAGCACAGCAGTATTATAATATCAAGCCGGATATCACAACACTTGGAAAAATTGTTGGTGGAGGAATGCCGATCGGTGCGTATGGCGGAAGAAGAGAAATCATGCAGATGATCTCTCCAGATGGGCCAGTTTATCAGGCAGGAACATTGTCAGGAAACCCAGTTGCAACAACGGCAGGAATTGAGACATTAAATATCTTAAAAAATGATCCGCAGATTTACGAAAGACTAGAGCAAAAAACAAGAAAACTTGCTGATGCAGCAAGAGAAGCAGGAAAAGGACATATTTGTGTTAATCAGATTGGATCTTTAATGAGTGTATTCTTTACAGACCAGAAAGTCAGAGATTTTGAAAGTGCTGTGACATCCAATACAGAACAGTATGCAGATTATTTTGGATATTTACTAGATCGCGGAATTTATATTGCACCATCTCAGTTTGAGACAATGTTTATTTCTAACGCACATACAGAAGAAGATATTGAGAAAACATGTAAATTTGCAGGAGAGGCTCTATGCAGTTTGGATTTCTAGGAATTGATTATAAAAATGCAGATCTTACCATTCGTGATGAAATTTCATTTACGGATCAGAAGAAGCTTGAATTTTTTCATAAAGCAGAGGAAATCGGGGTTGAACAGGTGATGATCTTATCGACCTGTAACCGCAGTGAGATTTATTATTTTTTTGATGATGAACAACAGATCAAAAAAATACAAAATATATACTGTGATATGTTCGATAAAGCAGAGATCGAGCAATATATCAGACATTGCGAAGAAGATAAAGCAGTTTCTTATCTGTTTCAAGTAACCGCAGGATTAGAATCTATGGTACTAGGAGAAGATCAGATTCTTGGGCAAGTAAAAGATGCCTTGGATTTTTCAAGAACCATGGGATTTAGCAAGAAAGAACTAAATAAAGTCGTAAGAGATGCTATTACTTGTGCAAAAAAGGTAAAAACAACGTTTAGAATAAGTGAGAAACCAGTATCTGTTGGATATATCGGAATCTGTGAATTACAGAAAATATGTGATATCAAAGACAAAATGGTCTTGGTGATCGGAAGCGGAGATACTGCAGTTCTTGCACTTCGTTATCTGCAGGAATATGAAGCAGGCAAGATTTATTTATGCAGCCGAACACTGGCACATGCAGGAAATGTTCAGAAAGAGTTTCAAGAGATTGAGATCATTTCTTACGAACAAAGATATGAGATCATGAAACAATGTGATATTGTAGTATCTGCAACATCAGCACCACATGTGGTTGTAAAACAAGAATATTATACGCCAGAAAAACAAGTTACATTTTTAGATCTTGCAACACCAAGAGATATTGATCCAAAACTTTCAGATGACTCAAAGGTAAATCTGATCAATTTAGACACGATCAAAGAGATTTCTAAAGCAAATCAGTCAGAACGTGAAGAACTTTGCAGACAAAGCAATACGATGATCAGCAAAGCAAAAGAAGAAACGATGCAGTGGCTGTTTCAGGCACCAATGGAAGAAACAATTCGTTCTTTGCAGGAAAAATGTACAGAGATCGTGGAAGATAGTTATTCATATTTATCAAGAAAAATAGATTTTGGAACAAGAGAGCAGAAACTTCTAAAGAAGGTGTTAAATGCATCCTTGCAGCGCATGATCAAAGAACCGATTCAGGAATTAAAACATTTAGAAACAAGACAGGAACAAGCAGATTATAAGAAGATGGTAGAACAGCTTTTTGGGATAGAGACAAAGAAAGGAAAATGACCTATGAAATATATCATCGGATCAAGAGGATCACGCCTTGCACTGATCCAGACAAAATATGTTCAGGAAAAATTAGCGAAAGCTTATCCAGAACACACTTTTGAAATCCAGATCATTAAAACAAAAGGTGATAAGATTCAGAATAAACCATTAGATAAAATTGGTGGAAAAGGTCTGTTTGTCAAAGAGATTGAAGAGAAGATCATTTCTGGGGAAATCCATATGGGAGTTCACAGCATGAAAGACATGCCGTCAGCCCCGGCAAAAGGCCTTGTTTTTACAAAAGTATGGAAAAGGGAAGATCCAAGAGATGTGTTGATCCTTCGAACAGCGAAACATCTGTCTGAATTACGAGAAGGTGCTGTGATAGCAACAGGAAGCAAAAGAAGAGCATTTCAGTTATTAAAGTTAAGACCAGACCTTCAGATTATAAATATTCGAGGGAATGTTGATACGAGACTTCGAAAAATGGAGGAACAACAATTAGATGGAATCGTTCTTGCGGCAGCAGGTCTTAAAAGACTAGGAATGGAAGATGTGATCACGCAATATCTGGCGCCAGAAGACATGATCTCAGCACCAGCACAGGGTGCTCTGGCTTTGGAAGTAAGAGAAGATCAGAAAGAATTGCAAAAGATGTTGGATGTATTTTGTGATGAAGAAACAATGAACGAAGTATGTGCAGAACGAAATTTCTTAGAACAAATGGGAGGCAGTTGTCATACTCCGGCAGGTGCCAGATGTCAAAAGACAGATCAAGGGTATGAACTATATGCTATGTTTGGAAATGAAGATGGAAGCAAACAGGCATATACGAAAGTTTATGGAACATGCCCTGAGATCTTAGCACAAACGGCAGTAAAAAATATCAAAAAACAGCTGGCAGGAATCGTATATTTAATTGGTGCAGGACCGGGAGATCCAGGACTTATCACGGTTAAAGGAAAAGAAATCTTAAAAAAAGCGGATTGTGTCATTTATGACAGATTGATCCCACAAGAATTATTAGATGAAACAAAAGAAGGATGCGAACATATCTATGTTGGAAAAGAAAATCATCATCATACGATGAAACAAGAACAGATCAATGAATTATTAGCACAAAAAGCATTACAATATGATATCGTAGTGCGTTTAAAAGGTGGGGATCCATTTGTCTTTGGAAGAGGTGGAGAAGAAGCCATATATTTAGCCGATCATGGAATTTATTGTGAAGTTGTTCCAGGAATCAGCTCCTGTATCGCAGCTGCGGAACTTGCGGGGATTCCTGTAACTCATCGAGGAATCTCCAAAGGATTCCGTGTTGTGACAGCATATGATCGAAGAAATCAGTTATCTGATCTTAATTTTGCATCTATGGCAAAGTCTGAAGAAACTTTAGTGTTCTTAATGGGACTTTCGAAACTAGAAGAGATCACAACGAATCTATTAAAAAATGGAATGGATGCCAATACACCTGTTGCAGTTGTTTCTAGTGCAGCATCTACAAAGCAGCAAACGTGTGAAGCAACATTAAATACGATTCATGAAAAAGTAAAGCAAGAAAAACTTTCATCACCAGCAGTCATTGTTGTAGGAGAGGTTGTGAAACTTCAAAAACAGATTCAAAAACCAGAAGATACGACCTGTCATTTAGTTACCAAAATAGGAGATCAGCCATCAAAGTTAGCGCAGATATTAAAAGATCATGGATATAAGGTCAAGGAACTTCAGACAGGAGAGATTTCTTATAGATATGACCGGATTTCCAAAGAGGAATTAGCGAAAGTGACCTATCTGATTTTTACAAGCAGATATGGAGTTCATGGTTTTATGAGACAGATGAAATCTTCGAATCTGGATCTTCGAGATCTCTTCGATAAAAAAATTGTCGTTGTAGGTAAAAAGACAAAAGATGTCTTGATGCAATATGGGATTATAGCAGATCTTATGCCAGAAGAAGCAGGAGAGATCAATCTTTCCGAACTTATGAAACAGAAAGTAGATGCAAAGGATGTGGTCTGGTACTGTAAAGGCATATCTGGTGGAGAAAAATTAAAAAAAGCCCTTACACCGATCTGTCAGGTAACAGAAAAGATCATGTATGAAAATAATAGAAAGATTTTAAGTGAAATTCCAGAAATGAAAGATATCCGAAGTGTTTCTTTTACCTGTGCATCATCAGCTCGAAGATTTTTTGATCAGATAGGAGAAGAAAAGCAACAATGGATAGAGAATATTCCGTGTATCAGTATTGGAGAAAAGACAACGAAGCAGCTTCGAGAAATAGGAGTACGGCATATTTTAGAATCTAAGGATACAACCTATGTATCAATGTTTTATAAAATCAAAGAATCAATGTTATAATAGAAAAAAGAAAGGCAGAGTAAGATCATTATGGGATTTGAATTTCAGATTTTAGACAAACTTCAAACGATCCATACTCCATTATTAGACAGATTTATGGTAGCTATTACGAAACTGGGAGATGCAGGGATCGTATGGATCATTTTAACAGTCATTTTATTACTGCTACCAAAAACAAGAAAATCAGGAGTATACATGGCAGTTGCATTAATTGCAGATTTGATCATTTGTAATGTGATCTTAAAACCGATCGTGGCAAGAATAAGACCATATAGTATTAATCAGACGGTCCATCTGTTGGTCACACCATTGAAGGATTATTCTTTTCCATCGGGACATACAGCTGCATCATTTGCATCGGTCAGTGCGCTGTATTTTGCGGGAAGAAAGAGAATGGCAGCAGGAACTTTGATAGTATCTGTTTTAATCGCGTTTTCAAGAATGTATTTATACGTTCATTATCCAACGGACGTTTTAGGAGGTTTGATCATTGGGCTCTTATGTGGATGGATCGCAGATATGATCATCCAAAAAGTTATGGAAAAAAGATCAAGGAAAAGTAGATAGATTTTGTACTAAATCAGATTCAAGTTGAATAAATTGGAAAAAAAGGCTATAATATGAATTATAAATCGTATGTAGAATACAATGTACGTATACAAGAATCTAATAATAATCACATCAAGAGTTGACATAAAGAGTAGATGATCAAGAAGAAGGAGAGTAGTATGAAAACAAAAATCGAAGTACAGTTTCAGGAACGCAACATAGATGTAAAAGACACAGAGAAACTTGTTAAAGAAAATTTAAAAGCAGCTGGTGTTAAAATGAACACGATCGTAAATTTAGATATCTATTATCAGCCAGAAGAAGGCGATATCTACTATGTTGCAACAACAAAAGATGGCAAAGAGCTCAGCAATGAAGAAGCATTAAAAATCGAAGAATAAACTACATATCTATAAATGCCAAAAAATTAAATTCTAATTATAAAGATAAAGACCATTTAATAAATATCGCAATGATGAATCTGCAGATGATTTTATTAAGTGGTTTTTATTTTTCATTTTTGGGGATACTAAATGAAATACAGGCAGGCAATATGTGCTTGACAAGCAGACAAAGCTTCTATATCCTATTATGAGGAAATGAAAAGAACAGGAGAAAAAGATTGAATGATTTAAGCATCAAATGGAAAGATTTTTATAAAAATGTATTTGCACTGGTCGTTCCGATGGCATTGCAGAATCTGATCAACGTTGGAGTAACAGCAGCCGATGTTGTGATGCTTGGAAAAGTCAGTGAAAAAGTATTATCAGGGGCCTCTCTTGCTGGCCAGATTCAGTACATTATGGTACTGTTTTTGTTTGGATTAACATCGGGGGCAACCGTTCTTACTGCACAGTACTGGGGAAAAGGTGACAAGACAGCGATTGAAAAGATCTTGGCATTAGGGATTAGATCAGCAGTGATCATAACTGCGATATTCACTATCGCAGCATTTACAATTCCAGCATCGTTGATGAGAATTTTTACAAATGATCCACAGGTGATCGCAGAAGGAGTTAAGTATTTAAGGATCGTTGCATGTTCATATATTATCATGGGAATTACCAATGTATATTTATATGTCATGCGAAGCATTGAACGAGTGATCGTGGCAACAGTTGTTTATCTAGTATCATTTTTATGCAATGTGGTTTTTAATGCGATCTTTATTTTTGGATTATTTGGATTCCCAGCTCTTGGAATCCGTGGAGCAGCGATTGCGACATTGATCGCAAGGATTATGGAACTTGTTCTGGTTTGTGGTTATGCAAAAATATATAATAAAGATGTAAAATTCAGAGTTCACTATTTCCTTCATCAGGACAAACTGTTAGTGAGAGATTTCTTAGTCTATTCCCTCCCAGTTGTTTTAAATGAGGTAATGTGGGGGCTTGGAACATCAGCCAATACAGCAGTTCTTGGACATATGGGAAGTTCTGCAGTTGCAGCCAATTCTGTTGCACAGGTGGCGAGACAGTTAGCAACGGTTGTGTCTTTTGGGCTATCCAGCGCCACAGCGATCTATCTTGGAAAGACGATCGGTGAGAGAAAATTCGATCATGCAAGAGCCTATGCCAAACGGTTTATCATTTTAAGTGTGGTGATGGGAGTGATTGGAGGAGGATTGATCTTAATTGCATCTCCAGTTGTAATTTCTTTCTTATCCTTAAGTGCAACCGCAAGATACTATCTGAAAATGATGTTTTATGTGATGTCTTATTTTGTGATCGCACAGGCATTTAATACAACAATGGTCGTTGGAATCTTCCGATCTGGCGGCGATACGAAGTTTGGCTTGATCATGGATGTATCAACGATGTGGGGATGTTCGATTTTATTAGGAGCATTGGCTGCATTTGTATTACATTGGAGTGTGCCGGCAGTTTATGTATTATTGATGAGTGATGAATTGATCAAAGTACCGATCACATTGATCAGATATCGCAGTTTCAAGTGGTTAAAAGATGTAACAAGAGATAATGTTTAAGAGAGATCATGAACATTTACGGGAGGATAAGGTCTATGGAAACAGAAGTGAAATTAACAAAACTCGCCCAGTGTGCAGGATGTGGGGCAAAAGTTGGAGCTGGAACTTTAGCAAAATTATTAGACGGAATTCCAACAAGATCAGATGAACGGTTATTAGTTGGTTTTGATAAAAGTGATGATGCGTCTGTCTATAAAATTGATGAAAATACAGCACTTGTTCAGACATTGGATTTCTTCCCGCCGATCGTTGACGATCCGGAAATGTTCGGAGAGATTGCAGCAGTGAATGCGATCAGTGATATTTATGCGATGGGAGCAGATCCAAAGCTTGCCTTAAATATCATGTGTGTCACAAAAGATATGCCAAAAGAAAGCATTCAGGCAATTCTACGAGGTGGTTATAAAAAAGCATATGAAGCAGGAGTGATCATCACAGGTGGACATACGATTCACGATCAAGAGCCCAAATATGGTTTATCTGTTTCTGGATTTGTACATCCTCAAAAATTTTTGACAAACAGCGGGGCAAGACCTGGAGATATTTTAATTTTGACCAAACCGTTAGGAGTTGGAATTTTAACAACATCAGCAAAGGCTGAATTTATCGATCAAAAAGTAATGGATAAGATCTATGATCAGATGAGACAGCTCAATAAATATGCCAGAGATATTATGGTAAAATATGAAGTGCACAGTTGTACGGATGTTACTGGGTTTGGATTACTTGGACATGGTTATGAGATGGCACAGGGCAGTGATGTAACGATTCATTTTATGACAGAAGAGATTCCATATCACAAAGAAGCTCTTTCTATGGCAGACCTTGGAATGATCCCGGAAGGTGCTTATAGAAATCGTAAATATGCAAGTGAAGGTGTCTCAAAAACGAAAAAAATAAATAGAGCATTGGAAGATATTTTATATGATCCACAGACATCTGGAGGATTGATGATCGCAGTTAGCGAAAATGATGCAAAAAATTTATTAGAGGATTTACAAAATACAATTCCATGTGCTAAAATAATTGGGTACATAGAAGAAAAAGAAGAAAAATCAATCATATTAGAATAGAAGAACGAACAGACAGGAAGAATGTTAAAACATGGTTTTTCCTGTCTGATTTTAGGCAGGCGTTATTCTTGGTTGAGAATAACGATAGGAGAAAGAGATGAAAGATCAATTTCAAAGAACCATTGATTATGCAAGAATATCGATCACGGATCGTTGTAATTTATATTGTACCTATTGCCGCCCTGATCATGAAGAAATGTTGTCACATGGGGAGATTTTAAGATATGAGGAGATCCTAAGAGTATGTAAGATTCTTACAACGCTTGGAATTGACAAATTTAAGATCACAGGTGGCGAACCGTTGGTACGAAAAGGTTGTTCAGATTTTATCCGTGAATTAAAGAAAACGGATGGAGTTAATAAAGTTACGTTAACAACCAATGCAATCTTATTATCAAAAGATTTAGTGAAATTAGCAGAGGCAGGAGTGGATGGGATCAATATAAGTCTTGATTTTATGGATCAGGAGAAATATAAAAAGATCACAGGATTCGATGGATACAAACAGGTCATATCAGTAATTAATAAAGCGGTCAATATAGGATTGAATATAAAGATAAATGTTGTGTTGACAGAATGGACGACGATGGAGGATATTCAAAAATTTATAGACTATATGAAAGATCATAAAATCTGTATACGATTTATTGAACAAATGCCGCTTGGAAATAAGAAGACAACGATAGCATTAACAAGAAATGAAATCAGAAAGAACCTAAAAGATCAAGGGATCAGATTTCACAAAACCGAACAAAGAATGGGAAATGGGCCAGCAGTTTATGAAACAATGGAAGGATATAAGGGAATGATCGGATGGATCGAGGCATTGCATGGAAAATTTTGTGATACATGCAACCGTATTCGTTTGACTTCTATCGGTGGGATCAAACCATGTCTTTATTATGAAGAAGCAGGAAATTTAAGAGATCTGTTAAGAAAGGCTGAAACGTCAGACGAAGAGATCAAACAGGTTTTAAAAGAAATCATTTATAAAAAACCACAGGCACATCATTTTGAAGAAATGCCGTCAAACAGCAAGATGTATACAATTGGAGGATAAGATAAATGGGAGAATTTTCACATTTTGACCAGCATGGGAATGCGGTCATGGTCGATGTGACGAAGAAAAAAGAAACAACAAGAACAGCGATTGCACAAGGAAAGATCAAAGTTAATGATGAGATCTTTGAAAAAGTCAAAGAAGGAAGTATGGCAAAAGGAGATGTCTTAGGAACTGCAAGGATCGCAGGGATCATGGCGGCAAAGAAGACATTTGAACTGATCCCGATGTGCCATCTTCTGATGCTTACAAAGTGTAAAGTTGATTTTGAAATGCTAGAAGAAACCAAAGAGATCAAAGCAGTCTGTCTTGTCAAAACAACAGGGAAAACAGGCGTTGAGATGGAGGCACTGACAGGAGTACAGATTGCTTTATTAACGATTTATGATATGTGCAAGGCAATTGACAAACATATGGTTATGTCAGAGATACATTTAGTAGAGAAAACAGGTGGAAAGAGTGGTGATTTTGTATGGAAGGAATCATAAAAGCAGTCTGTATCAGTGAAAAACGAGGAACCGTGAAGAAAAATATCAACGAAGTCAATGTGATCAAAGACTTTGGATTAGAAGGAGATGCCCATGCAGGAAAATGGCATCGTCAGGTTAGTTTTTTGAGCGCGGATATTGTGGATGAATTCAATGAAAAAGGTGCTTCCGTGATCGAGGGTGATTTTGGGGAAAATATTCTTGCTTACGGCATTGATTTTAAGAAACTTCCAGTTGGAACAAAACTGATCTGTAATGATGCAAAGTTTGAGATCACTCAGATTGGGAAAGAATGCCATAGTCATTGTGAGATATATAAACGTGTTGGGGACTGTATCATGCCAAGAGAAGGTATCTTTGCAAAAGTATTAGAAAGCGGAACGATCAAAGTCGGAGATAAGATTGAGGTCATTTACCCAGAGAAAGATATGCCATACATGGCAGCAGTCATGACATTGAGTGATAAAGGCTCCAGAGGAGAACGAGTGGATACAAGCGGTCCAAGAACAGCAGAAATCTTAAAAGAACATGGATTTAAGATCGTAGAAGAAATCCTTCTTCCGGATGAAGAAGCTCAGATCAAAAAACATCTGATCCGTTTAAGCGACAGCCGGCAGGTTGATTTAATTATTACAACCGGTGGGACAGGGCTTTCTCCAAGAGATCGTACACCAGAAGCAACTTTAGCTGTTGCAGACCGCAATGTGCCGGGAATCTCAGAAGCGATCAGAGCAGGTTCTATGACGATCACAAAACGAGCCATGTTATCAAGAGGTGTCAGTGTAATAAGAAAGAAAACATTGATCATTAATCTTCCTGGAAGCAAAAAGGCAGTGGAAGAGAGTCTTTCTTTTATCATTGATCAGCTGCCACATGGATTAGATACTTTAAGGGAAAACACAGAAGATTGCGGAAGAAACTAAGAGAGGAGACAATGTATGGATATATCACCGATCATCATATCGATGAAAACGGCAACGATCGCGATTTTATTTACCTTTATTTTAGGACTATTAGCAGCAAGATGGATCTTATATCGTAAATCAGACGCAACAAGAATCTTCTGGGATGGGATCTTTACGATGCCATTAGTATTACCACCAACTGTTGCAGGGTTTTTCTTGCTTGTATTTTTCGGATCATATGGACCAGTAGGAAAATTATTTGAAAATTATCTTGGGATCAAGATTGCATTTTCATGGGGCGCAACGATCCTTGCGGCAGTTGTGATGTCATTTCCATTGATGTACCGTTCTGCAAGAGGTGCCCTGGAACAGATTGATGAAGATCTGATCTTTGCTGCAAGAACACTTGGAATGAGTGAGTGGAGCATTTTCTTTCGAGTTATGATCCCAAATGCACTGCCAGGGATCATTTCTGGTGGAGTGCTTGCATTTGCCAGAGGACTTGGTGAATTCGGAGCAACAGCAATGATCGCTGGAAATATTCCGGGAAGAACAAGAACTCTGCCACTTGCAGTATACTCTGAAGTTGCAGCGGGAAATATGGATGCAGCATATCAGTATGTACTTGTGATCGTGATCATTTGTTTTGCAATCGTTGCAGCCATGAATATTTACCTGATCATGGAAAAGAAGAAACAGGAAGCGTAAGGAGAGATGTATGAGTCTTGAAGTAAAGATCAAAAAGAAACTAAAAGAATTTACATTAGAGTCAGAACTCAATGTAGAAACAGGTTGTACAGGGCTTATGGGACCTTCTGGAAGTGGAAAAAGCATTACTTTAAAATGTATCGCAGGCGTGGAAACTGCAGATAGTGGGAGAATTGTACTAGATGGGAAAATACTTTATGATTCCGAGAAAAAGATCGATCTACCACCACAAAAACGAAAGATTGGATATTTATTTCAGGGATATGCACTGTTTCCTAATATGACGATTGAAGAGAATATCAAAACAGGATTAAGAGCAAAAGGATTTCCGAAGGATGAAATCGAACAAAAGACAAATGATATGATGAAACGATTTCATATCGAAGAATTAGCAAAAAGATATCCAAGACAGATTTCAGGAGGGCAAAAACAGCGAACAGCGTTAGCAAGGATGCTTGTGTGTGAACCGGAAGTCATCCTGATGGATGAGCCATTTTCAGCGTTGGATGAATACTTAAGAGAACAGATGCAAGATGAATTATCCAATATGCTGGCAATGTTGGATAAACCAGCGATCTTGGTGAGCCACAGCAGTAAGGAAGTAGAAAATCTATGTGACAAAAAATACCATATTCAAAGAGGTCATATGGAAAAAGCTACATTACTATGAAATTTTACATAACATTTTTAAGAAAGTGAGGAAGTTGCAAATGAAAAAGAAATTTTTAGCAGTGTTATTAGCAGGAGCTATGGTTCTTGGGGTAACAGCATGTGGAAGCAATAAGGACAGCTCTAAATCCACAACAGAGGCAGTAAAGAAAGAAGAAACAACAACCATCACACTTGCAGCTGCAGCTAGTCTTGAAAAATGCTACACAGAGAAATTAATTCCAATGTTCGAAAAAGAAAATAAAGAAATTAAAGTAGAAGGAAGTTATGATAGTTCAGGAAAATTACAGAGCCAGATTGAAAATGGAATGGCAGCGGATGTATTTATGTCAGCAGCGACTGAACAGATGAACAATCTTGTCAAAGGAAAATACATCAGCAAGGGGGATGTTGTAGAATTATTAGAAAACAAAGTTGTACTGATCACTCCTAAAAAAGGTGATGCAAAAGTTTCATCCTTTAAAGATATCACAAAAGCTGATACAATAGCATTAGGAGATCCTAAGAGCGTTCCAGCTGGACAGTATGCACAGGAAATCTTTACAAACTTAAAGAACTGGAATGATGTGAAGAAAAAAGCAAGCTTTGGAACAAATGTAACAGAAGTTTTAAATTGGGTAGCAAAAGGAAGTGCTTCTTGCGGTGTTGTATATGCAACAGATGCAGCAAGTAACAAGGATGTAAAAGTTCTTGCAGAAGCACCAGCAGATGCTTTAAAAACGCCAGTTATTTATCCAGTTGCAGCATTAAAGAAAAGTAAAAATAAAGATGCAGCTGATAAATTCGTAAAATTCTTACAGAGTGAAAAAGCATTAAAAGTCTTCAGATCTTATGGATTTACAATTAATAAATAAGAAGTAGAAGGTGAAAAACAATGAAATTAGTGGATACAAAAGATGCTGTAGGAACTGTGCTATGTCATGATATCACACAGATCATCAAAGGTGTTACAAAAGACGCAAGATTCAGGAAAGGTCATGTAGTCAAAGAAGAAGATATCCCAGTGTTGTTATCCCTTGGAAAAGATCATTTATACGTCTGGGAAGCCGGAGACGATATGCTTCATGAAAATGATGCAGCAAGGATCCTTTGTGATCTGTGCAAGAATGAAGGAATGAAAGAGTCAGAAGTTAAGGAAGGTAAGATTGAATTATCTGCCGAATATGACGGACTCTTAAAGATCGACAAAGAAAAACTATTTACCGTCAATTCTTTCGGACAGATGATGATCGCGGCAAGATCTGGAAATACTCCAGTCAAAGCAGGGGACAAACTAGCAGGTACGAGAATCATTCCACTGGTCATTGAAAAAGATAAGATGCAGGAAGTCAAAGACAGGGTTGGGGATACACCAATCCTGTCTCTTCTGCCTTATAAGAAGAAAAAAGCCGTGATCTTAGCTACAGGAAATGAAGTGTATTATCATAGAATTGAGGATACATTTACTCCAGTTGTGGCAGAAAAGATCAAAGAATACGGTGCAGAAGTGACCAGTACAAAACAGTTGCCAGATGACAATGAACTTTTAACAAAAACAATCTTAGAAGCTATCGAAAATGGGGCAGAAATGGTATTATGCACAGGAGGAATGAGTGTTGATCCAGATGACAAGACGCCACTTGCGATCAAGAATACAGGAGCCGATATCATATCTTATGGAGCACCGGTTTTGCCAGGAGCAATGTTTTTACTTGCATATTATAAAAAAGGAGATCAGATAATTCCGATCATGGGACTTCCAGGATGTGTTATGTATTCAAAGAGAACTGTTTTTGATCTTATTCTGCCAAGGATCATGGCAGATGATAAAGTAAGTGCAGAAGAACTTGCACACCTTGGAGAAGGCGGATTATGTCTTGGATGTAAAGTTTGTACTTATCCAAACTGTGGATTCGGAAAAGGGTGGTAGACATGAAATCATATTTACCGAAACGTTTTGATTTCAGGGTCAGAGTTTTTATGGAAGAACCAGATTTTGGAAAAGGAGTTGCACAGTTATTATTATTAACAAGAGAGAAAGGTTCTTTATCTGCTGCATATAAATCCATGGGAATGGCTGCAAGCAAAGCATGGAAGATCTTAAATCGTGCGGAAGCAGACCTTGGAGTCAAATTAGTAGAACGAAAATCCGGCGGAAAGCAAGGGGGAGGTTCACACCTTACACTAGAAGGCGAAGATATTCTGAATCGTTATGAAAACTTTCAGAAAGAAGTTGCTGAAGCAGTAAAACGTTCTTTTATAAAAAACTTTGGAAATTCAGGAGAATCATAAAATATCATGAGAAAAAAAGAATTAAAAACAGTGATCACATTTGAGACAACAACACAGGCGATAGGTATGGAAAGTGCCTGCAAAAAACATCAGATCGCAGGGAGATTGATCCCAGTACCAAAAGAGATCACAGCAGGATGTGGAATGGCATGGATGACCCCTTTAGAAAATGAAAAATCTGTGGTACAATTTATGTCAGAATATGAAATCACCCCACAAGGGGTATTTCAGGTAGAAATTTAAATGGGAGGTTAAGTATGAAACAGATTGATGAAAGAGGGAATGCTTGTCCGATTCCGGTTGTACACACAAAGAAAGCATTAGAATCAATGGATGGAGAGACAAAATTAATCGTTCTTGTAGATAATGAACCAGCTGTCCAGAATGTTACAAGATTTGCAGAAGGTAAAAACTGCGAAGTTAAAAGCGAGAAGATCTCAGACAATGAATTTAAGATTGAGATCATGGCAGAGAATTATACACCAGCAGATGAGGAAGAAGAGATTGTCTGTGCACCATCTGCAAAGGATGATTTTATCATCGCTGTATCAGCCAACGAGATGGGACAAGGAGAGAAAGCTCTTGGTCAGACATTGATCAAAGCGTTTTTATTTGCAGTAACAAAACAGGATAAACTTCCATCAAAGGTATTATTTTATAATTCAGGAGCATATCTTACATGCGAAGATTCTGACTCTTTGGAAGATTTAAAAACATTAGAAGCAGAAGGGGTCGAAATATATACTTGCGGAACATGCTTAAATTTCTATGATATTACAGATAAATTAGCGGTTGGTTCCATCACAAATATGTATGATATCGTAGAAATGATGGAAAAAGCAGGAAAAGTGATCAAACCTTGAGGAATATCTATGAAAGATTTAATCATTGTGAGAGGCGGTGGAGATATCGCCACAGGTACAATTTATAAATTGGTAAAAAGTGGTTTTCATGTATTGATCTTAGAAATTGCACATCCATCTGCAATTCGTAGAAATGTTGCATTTTCAGAAGCAGTTTATGAAGAAAAGTGGCAGGTTGAGGATATGACCTGCCATCTTGCACATGATATTAAAGAAGCAGAACAGATCATGAAAACAGGGAATCCGGCATTAATGATCGATCCAAATGGAGAGATGATCAAACAGTTGCATCCGATCGCAGTTGTTGATGCCATTCTTGCGAAGAAAAATCTCGGTACAACAAGAGATATGGCACCGATCACGATCGCTTTAGGACCTGGATTTACAGCAGGGGAAGATGTCGATGTTGTGATCGAGACGATGCGTGGACACAGGCTTGGAAGGATCATCAAAGAAGGCAGTGCGATCCCGAACACAGGAATTCCAGGAGTGATCAAAGGCTTTGGAAAAGAACGAGTGATCCATTCCCCAGCTAAAGGGATCTTAAGAAATATCTGTCATATCACAGATATGGTAAGCAAAGGCCAGTTATTAGCAAAGATAGAAACACCAGAAGGTACGATTGTTGATGTACCTGCAAGTATGGATGGATTACTGAGAGGTTTAATTCGTGATGGATATCCGGTGACAAAAGGATTTAAGATCGCAGATATCGATCCGAGAGCTGAAGAATACGATAACTGCTTTACAATTTCAGATAAAGCCAGATGCATTGCAGGTGGTGTTTTGGAAGCATTATTATATTTGAAAAATAATCTTTCTGATCAGCAGGAAGAACCGAATGTTCCTATATGTACCCATGAAAAACAAAAGGTAGAAACAATTTATGCAGATTATGCAGCAACGCATATCACGAAACCAGAGTGTGTCAAGGATGCAGTTATGAGCGCATTAGCACTTGGCAACAGCGGAAGAGGTGTCAACGAAAGTTCTCTGGATGCTGCAAGAAAGATTTACGAAGTTCGTACGAAAGTAGATCAGTTTTTTGACGGCTATGGAGCAGAACAAGTTGTATTTACCAGTGGAATTACAGAAAGCTTAAACACAGTGATCAAAGGAAGCTTAAATCATGGTGATCATGTGATCACAACGTTTATGGAGCACAACAGCGTTCTTCGTCCATTATATGAGATGGAACGACAAGGAGTTTGCTTAACGATCACTTCACCAGATGTGGGGGATATCAAACAGGCGATCACAAAAGATACCAAGATGATCGTGATGACGCATGCATCCAATGTGACAGGTGAAATGTTTGATATCCAAAGTGTTGGAAAACTTTGTAGAGAAAAAGGAATTTTATTTGTCGTTGATACCGCTCAAAGTGCTGGAGTGATCCCAATCTCCATGAAGGAAGATAATATCGATATATTATGTTTTACCGGACATAAAGGCTTGATGGGACCGCAGGGTATTGGGGGGATCTGTATTAGAAAAGGTGTAGAGATCCGTCCATTAAAAACAGGTGGAACAGGAATCTTATCATTTTCGAAAACACAGCCAGAAGTGCTGCCACAGGCATTGGAAGCAGGAACATTAAATGGGATAGGAATCGCAGGACTTGGAGCAGCGATTGATTTCATCAATAAATATGGAATTGATAAGATCCGTGAACAGGAAATGAATCTTATTGAAATATTTTATAAAAAAATTCAGAAGATCCAAGGAATTAAAATTTACCATGAAAATCAATTAGATTTGACAAAACAAACCGCCATTTGTTCGATTAATCTGGAAGAATATGATTCCGGAAGTGTCAGTGATGAATTAATGGAACGTTTTCAGATACAGACAAGATCGGGTGCTCATTGTGCACCATTGGTACATGAGCATTTCGGTACGATAGAGCAGGGAATGGTAAGATTCAGTTTTGGACATGAGACAACAATGGAAGAAATCAACCAGATAATAAATGCAGTTAAGATTCTTGCAGAAGAATAAAGAGGAAAAAGATATGATCATTGCAGTTGCAGGTTCCGGTGGGAAAACAACGAGAGTTCATAAGTTAGCACAGTATTATAGAAGTCTTGGAAAGAAAGTCTTTGTCACAACGACAACTCATATGAAAAAGGAATCCGATACCGTGATCCCTGAAAATATAGAAGATATTCGAAAGCAATTAAATGAAACCGGATATTGTATGGCGGGAATGCCTGCGACGCTAGAAAATGCGTTAGTACAAAAAATCGGACCATTACCAGAAGATTTCTATGAAACTGCAGTAAAAGAAGCAGATATCACGCTGATAGAAGCCGATGGTTCCAGGGGAATGCCGGCAAAGATTCCAGCGGATTATGAACCAGTGATCCCTGAAAATATCGAAGAGATTCATATCGTGATTGGAATGTCAGCACTTGGAAAACCAGCCAGCGAGGTTGTTCACAGACTTTCCTTAGCGGATAAGGATTTAGAGATTAAAGAAGATACGATCCTTACACCGCTGCATTTACAAAAATTACTGAAGAAAGGATATCTAGGACCATTGAGAGAGCAATATAAAGATACAAAAATCAAAGTATATCCAGGACAGGCAGATACACTATATCAAAGAGTGATCGCTCGATTCTTACAGGAAGAAAAAGATGTCGCACAGATCAAGGAAGATTGGTTTAAGATTCAGCCGAAATTAGTTATCTTCGGGGCTGGACATATAGCGATTCAGTTACTCCAGATTGCAAAATTTTTAGATTTCTACACGATTATGATCGATGACAGAGAGGAATTTGCAGATCCAGAGAAACTATCACAAGCAGATGAAGTTTACTGCAGAGATTTTCATGACATAGAAGATATTTTGCCAGAACAAGATAACGCATTTTATGTGGTTGTCACACGTGGACATGCAAATGACAGATTATGTGCAGAAACGGTATTACGAAGACCATATCTCTATCTTGGAATGATCGGAAGCAAAGGAAAAGTTGCAAAAACCTTCGAGATAATGAAAGAAGAAGGATACAGTGAAGAACAGATTAGCACGATCCATGCACCAATCGGATTAAAGATCGGTGCAAGAACGCCAGAAGAGATTGCAATCAGTATCGCAGCAGAGATGATCGCAATCAAAAATCACGAAACAGAAAGTACGATGAGTAAAGAACTTTTTGAGACAAAAGAATCAGGAGTGCTGTGTATTATCACAAAGAAATCCGGTTCATCTCCACGAGGTGTTGGAAGTATGATGCTTGTCACAAAAGATGGAATTATTGGAAGTATTGGTGGAGGAAACTTAGAAAAAACTGTTATGGAAGAAGCACCATCGATGAAAGAGATCACAAGGAAAAAATATGATCTATCGAATGCACAGAGTGCAACACTTGGCATGATCTGTGGTGGTAAAAATGAAATATTATATGTTCCAGTATAAAAAGACAGAAAAAACAACACAGGAGTAGAAAATGGGAAAATACAATTTTGACGAAGTAATCGACAGACATGGAACAGATTGTTTGAAATACGATTTTGGAATGAAGAGAAAAGGAAGAGATGACCTGCTTCCTCTTTGGGTAGCAGATATGGATTTTCGTCTGCCAGATGAGATTCTTGATGAATTTCATAAAAGAATTGATCATGGGATTTTTGGATATACGGATCCCTTAGATGAATATTTTGATGCAATGAACCACTGGTTTTCAACAAGATACGGATATACGATCAAACCAGAATGGGTAACACTTGGAGCAGGAATCGTTTATGCACTTGGAACAAGTGTTAAGGCATTTACCGAAGAAGGAGATGCCATGATGGTTATGCAGCCAGTGTACTATCCATTTAGTGAAGTTATCAAAAATGATGGAAGAAAACTGGTAAACTGTCAGCTTCGTTATGAAAACAATCGTTATTCCATTGATTTTGAAAAAATGGAACAAATGATCAAAGAAGAAAATGTAAAAGCACTGATCTTCTGCAACCCACACAATCCAGTAGGAAGAGTCTGGACAAGAGAAGAAATGGAAAAAGTCGCAGAAATCTGTTTAAAATACAACGTAATCTGGATGGTTGATGAGATGCATTGTGATTTTATTTTTCCAGGACATGAGTTTACAAGCTGTATGAATCTGGATAAAAAATTTCATGAGATCATTGCACTTTACAGTTCGCCAGGAAAGACATTTAATGTTGCAGGATTACAGCCAGCAAATATCATTATTCCAAACGAAGAATTAAGGAAAAAATATCAATGGGCTAATACACAGGCAGCTTACAGTCAGGGAAGCTTAATGGGACAGCTTGCTGTGAAAGTATGTTACACAAAAGGTGCTGACTGGGTAGATGAATTGGTAGAATATATATATGAAAACGTAAAGTATATGAGCCGATATGTAAAAGAGAACTTTCCAAAAGCAAAGATGGTAGAACCAGAAGGGACTTATTTAGTATGGGTTGATTTCTCAGGATATGGATTCAGCAATGAAGAATTAGAACATTTAATGTTAGAAGAAGCAAAATTGTGGCTGGATTCTGGAATCATCTTTGGACCAGAGACAGCACAGTTTGAGCGTTTCAACGTTGCGTGTCCACGAGTGACGGTTGAGCAGGCACTGACACAGTTAAAAAATGCACTGGATAAGCATCTGGCAGAGAAATAAGACAGATTTATCTGGATATATATTAAGATTGAGAGGAAAAGAAATGGAGAAACAAAAGAAAAATCTAGGATCTGTGGCCTTTCTTCCACTGATCGTATTTCTAGTATGTTATGTAGGATGTGGAATTACATTTACCTTGATGGGAACAGACGACCCATTTGGAAAATTTCCACGTCATGTCGCACTTTTGGCAGGATGTGCGGTAGCACTTCTTTTAAATAGAAGTATGGATGTAAAAGATAAATTAAACATTATGACGACAAACATGGGAAATTCTGGAGTTATGATGATCGTTTTGATCTATCTGATGGCAGGGGGATTTCAGGGAGCAGCAGCGGCAATGGGAGGAAAAGATTCTGTTGTTAATCTATGTCTTCATGTGATTCCAGTAACATTTTTGATTCCAGGTGTATTTTTAATGTGCTGTTTTATTTCTACATCGATAGGAACATCCATGGGAACCATTGCAGCAATGGCACCAATCGCGATCAATGTGGCACAGGGAGCACACTTAAATGTTGCGATCGTTGGAGCAGCAGTGATCGGAGGTTCTTATTTTGGAGATAACCTTTCCATGATTTCTGATACAACGATCTCAGCAGCAGAAGGATGCGGTTCTGAGATGAAAGATAAGTTTAAGATGAACTTCTTTATCGCATTACCGGCTGCGATCGTGGCAATGATCCTTTATTCAGTGGTCGGAGGTACTGGAAGTGGAGCAATCAAGGCAGGAAGTTACAATATCATTGAAGTCCTTCCATATCTTATCGTTCTTGGAGCAGCATTGATGGGGATTAACGTTGCAGTTGTACTTTTTGTAGGAATCCTCTCTGCAGGTATTATCGGACTTTGTGTGGGAAGCTGCGGATTCTTTGACTGGATTCAGGCAATTGGAAATGGTATGAGTGATATGTTTAGTATCAGTATGGTTGCGATCTTGGTATCTGGAATCATTGGTATTGTTCGCGAATATGGCGGAGTTGAGTGGCTGGTAGGAGCGATTAGTGGCAAGATCAAGAATAGACGTGGTGCAGAATATGGAATCGGGCTGATGTCAGGAATTCTTTCTGCAGCAATGGTAAATAACACGATTGCTATTATTGTTACTTGTCCGATTGCAAAAGAAATCGGTGAAAAATACAAGATTGCACCAAAGAGACTTGCCAGTCTGGTAGATATCTTTGCCTGTGCATTTATCTCATTGATGCCACATGATGGAGGTATGTTAATGATCACGGCACTCGCAGATGTGTCACCACTTAATGTGTTAAAATATTCATTTTATATGTTTGGATTGATCATTGCTACTTGTGTGACGATACAATTTGGATTGATGGATGAGAAAAATTAGATTGTAATACAGAAGTGTATTGAATATTCATAAAAATAGAAACCGATAATTAAATCGGAAGATTTGACAGAAGCGGATACCGATATTTCATCATTAATAAAATTTAAACATAAAAATGGAGTTATTGCGTTATCTATAGTTCTTTTTGAACTTTTATTATGATAATGCAATAACTCTATTTTTTATTTATTTTAAAACAAACACCATATAACAGTTGACAACAGTTTGATGCTGTTATATACTGTTTATAAGTAAAGGAGGATGATACAAAATGAAGATTATAATCAACACATCATCCATGGTTCCAATCTACGAGCAGATCATAGACCAGATTAAAACAATGATCCGAAAGGAAGAACTAAAGCAAAATGACCAGCTACCTTCTGTTCGTGCATTGTCAAAGGAATTAAAGATTAGTGCATTAACAGTAAAGAAAGCTTACGATGAACTGGAAAGAGAAGGCTTTACAGTAACGGTTCATGGAAAGGGAAGCTATGTGACAGCGGCGAACACCGAGTTGATGATGGAAGAGCAAAGGAAAGAAGTAGAACAAGACTTAGAACAGGCAATCTTAAAGGGCAGACGTTATGGTATTAGTGATGAAGATATAAAAACACTGTTTGAGTTAATATTGGAGGGATAGGCGATGTTAAAGATCAATCAATTAAAGAAACAATATAAAAATTTCACCTTGAACTGCTCCATGGAAGTAAAAAAAAGAATGATCACTGGATTCGTAGGACCGAATGGATCAGGGAAAAGTACAACATTAAAAGCAGTTTTGGGATTAATTTCTATCGATGAGGGAGAGATTCAGGTTTTTGGAAAAAATGTAAAAGATATCAAACCAGAAGACAAAGAGAAGATAGGAGTTGTACTTTCAGATTCTGGATTTAGCAGATATCTTACCGTGAAAGATATCAAAGATATTCTAAAAAATACATACACAGCATTTGATGAGCAATTATTTACGAAATATATAGAGAAATATCAACTGCCAGCAGACAAAAAACTAGAGCAGTTTTCTCTCGGAATGAAAGCCAAATTAAAATTAATCACAGCGATCTCACACAAGGCAAAATTACTAATCTTAGATGAACCAACCGCAGGGCTTGACGTGATGGCGAGGAATGAGATGCTTGATATGTTAAGAGATTATATGGAAGAAGATGAAGAACGATCAATCATTATAAGTTCTCATATATCTACAGACCTTGAAACATTATGTGATGACATTTATATGATCAACGAGGGAAATATTATTTTACACGAGGAAACAGACAATTTACTGAGTGATTATGCGATTCTAAAGGTTGATGAAGCACAGTTAAAGATATTAGATCCGCAATATTTAATAAGAATAAAAAAAGAATCTTACGGATACGCATGTCTTACAGATCAGAAACAATTTTATCTGGAGAATTATCCGAAGATCGTGATAGAAAAAGGAACGATTGATCAGATCATTACCATGATGATACAGGGGGTGTAAGAAATGAAAGGATTATGGACAAAAGATATCAAATTAATCTCATCACAACAAAAAAGTTTGCTGGCAATCTGGTTAATTGCAGCAGGAATTTTAATCACAACGGATCAAATATCATTTGCGATTAGCTATACATCAATCATTACCTCCATGATAGGGGTTAGTACGATCACTTATGATGCATTTGATAATGGAAATGTATTTCTGTTTACACTTCCATTTACAAGGAAAGAATATGCAATGGAAAAATATTTATTCACACTCTTCCTTGGAGCTGTAGCAACGATAGGAGGTATTCTGTTAGTAATTGTTGTGATGATGGCAAAAGGCGCATTTTCTGTCAATGCAGAAGAAATCCTGATAACTGTATTGATCAATATACCAAGCTTACTCATTTTTCAGGCAATCTTTCTTCCAGTTCAATTAAAATACGAAGGAGAAAAAGGAAGAATCGTTGTGATCGGAGCTGTGATTGTTATTGTTGTTTTTCTTTTTAGAATGCTTGAAATGGCAGGGATTGATCTGTTAGATATTATACTTAATCATATGTATTTAAAAGATACTACATTATGGGTTTCTACTTATATAATATCCATTGTAGTCTGGTTATTGTCATTTATAATATCAGAAAGAATTGTCTTGAAGAAAGAATTTTAAGAAGTAATAAAAAAATAGGTTATTCAGCTTGGACCATATGAGCTCGTCGGCACTTAATGAGCAGTGACGATAAGATCGTCGCTGTCGAATTTAGTGTCCGCTACGCGCGAATCTGAACGAGAGTGGGTCCAAGCTGAATAACCTATTTTTTTATATTTCCACAACTTTTATTTATTAGGGATCAATACAATATCTTCCCCAGCTTTTCTTCTCTGATATAACTCAGCAGTTGCTGTAAGTAATACATCAGAAGAAGAGTTTAAGCAAGTTTCAACAGAATCCTGTACTACTCCGATGATGAATCCAACACCAACAACCTGCATGGCAACGTCATTTGAGATACCAAATAAAGAACATGCAAGAGGGATCAACAGCAGGGATCCACCAGCAACACCAGAAGCACCACATGCAGAAACAGCAGCTAAGACACTTAAGATGATTGCTGTAGGAATATCAACAGAGATACCCATTGTATGAGCAGCTGCAAGAGACATAACTGTGATCGTGATCGCAGCACCATCCATGTTGATCGTAGAACCAAGAGGGATAGATACAGAATAGTTATCTTCATTTAATCCCAGTTTTTCGCAAAGAGCCATGTTCATAGGAATGTTTGCAGCAGAACTTCTTGTAAAGAATGCTGTTAAACCACTTTCTTTTAAGCATTTTAAGATCAGTGGATATGGGTTTCTGCGAAGCATACTAAATACGATGATTGGGTTTGTTACAAATACAGTAAATAACATACATCCAACTAATAGGGCAAGAAGTTTACCATAATCAGTAAAGATGCTTAATCCGTTTGTAGATACAGTGTTATATACAAGTCCAAGAATACCAAATGGAGCACAGTTGATGATCCAGTGTACAGCTTTTGTAACTGCAGCAGAGATATCATGAAGAGCTTTTTTAGTTCCAGGAGTTGCAGCTTTTAATGCAAGTCCAAAAACAACAGCCCATGCAAGGATACCGATGTAGTTTGCCTTTACAAGGGAATCAACAGGGTTTGATACGATATTCATTAATAAGTTCTTTAATACTTCTAACACACCCGTTGGAGGAGCGGCTTCAGATGTAGCGGCTTTTCCAAGACGTAATGTGATTGGGAAGAGAAAACTTCCACATACTGCGACAACAGCACCAATAAAAGTTGTTAGCATATAAAGGATGATAACAATACGCATATTTTTTGCACCGTTGCTCTTAGAATTTGCTAAAGAAGCAATGACAAGTACAAATACAAGGATTGGGGCTACAGCACGAAGAGCACCAACAAATAAATCTCCAAGTAGAGCAAGCCCTGTTGCTTTTGGAGCAGCTACACCAAGAATAGCACCGATGATCAGACCGATTAAGATTCTTACGATCAGACTTAAGCTATTCCACTTTTGTAATAAGTTTTTCATTTTAAAAATTCCTTCTTTCATTATTTTTTTATTTTTAAGTGATATTTTGATACTTACATCATATTTTCTTAAAAATAAAGAATCAATCTCATCTATTATATTTACTTTTGTTCCTTAAGTCAATACAAAATGTCTTTTTTACAGAAATGAATGTCTTTCTAGTGCGGACACGCAAAAATCTTTTCACAATGAAATATTGACACTTTACGCATTTGATTTTACAATAAAACATAAGAGTATAGATCATAAGAGAAGACGTACAAAGTCTATACGGAAAGCGGAAAAGGAGAAAATAATGAAACAGGTAATATTAACAGGAGACAGACCAACGGGACGACTGCATGTTGGACATTATGTAGGATCTTTAAAAGAACGAGTGAGACTGCAGAATTCTGGTAAATTCGACGAAATTTATATCATGATCGCTGATGCCCAGGCATTAACAGATAATGCAGAACATCCAGAGAAAGTAAGACAGAACATTATGCAGGTAGCACTTGATTATCTTGCATGTGGGTTAGATCCAGAGAAAGTCAATATCTTTATTCAGTCTATGGTACCAGAACTTACAGAACTGTCTTTCTACTATATGAACTTAGTTACAGTTGCAAGAGTGCAGCGTAACCCAACAGTAAAAGCAGAGATCAAACAGAAGAATTTTGAAGCAAGCATTCCAGTTGGATTTTTCACATATCCGATCAGTCAGGCAGCAGATATCACTGCATTTAGAGCAACGGTCGTACCAGCAGGAGAAGATCAGATGCCAATGGTAGAGCAGTGCAAAGAGATCGTACACAAGTTTAACTCTGTATATGGAGAGACATTAACAGACCCACAGATCGTATTGCCAGACAATCAGGCATGTTTAAGACTTCCAGGAATCGACGGAAAAGCGAAGATGAGTAAATCTCTTGGAAACTGTATTTACTTATCTGATGAACCACAGGATATCAAGAAGAAAGTAATGTCCATGTTTACAGATCCAAATCATTTAAGGGTTGAAGATCCAGGACAGGTAGAAGGTAATCCAGTATTTATCTACTTAGATGCGTTCTGTAAACCAGAATACTTTGAAGAGTTCTGGCCAGAATACAATAACTTAGATGAATTAAAAGCCCATTATCAGCGTGGAGGACTTGGAGATGTCAAAGTGAAGAAGTTCTTAAACAAAGTACTTCAGGCAGAATTAGAACCAATCCGTGAGAGAAGAAAGATGTGGGAAGCAAAACTTCCAGAAGTTGCAGAAATTCTTCAGAAGGGAACAAAAGCTGCAAGGGCAAAAGCACAGGAAACAATGAAAGATGTGCGTCATGCGATGAGAATCGATTATTTTAATGAAGAAGGATTATTTTAATTTTAGATCATATATTTTTAAAGTAAAGCATGACAAAAGGGTCTGCATATCCGTAGGATAGGCAGGCCCTTTTTTAACTTTATATCATAGGAAATTCCGATGGAATGCCACGATATAAAATACAAAAGAACAAGAAAGTTGATGTTACAGAAGGAAATGAAGAAGCATACCCTGTATAAAATGTAATTTACTTTAATTCCTAGGTACTCCGTTGCTATAACTTAAAACTATGACAAACCGCTAAATATATATATTTGAAATGATGATTTTGAAATGATATACTATATACAACTTAAAAAACAAGGCAAAAAGGAGACGACAGAAAATGAGTAAATTACAAGAGCCATTTCGATATGATTATGTAGGAAGCTTTTTAAGAACAGAAGAATTAAAGAAAGCAACAACACAATATAACGAAAACAAGATCACAAAAGAAGTATACGATAACATCGTAAATGAAGAGATCGCAAAATTAGTAGCAAAACAAAAAGAATTAGGATATCATGTGATTACGGACGGAGAGTTCAGAAGAACTTACTGGCATTTAGATTTTATGTGGGGATTTGAGGGTGTAGCACATGAACAGACAGGAAGTGGAGTACAGTTCGATGGAGAATTAGCTTCTTTAGAAGACACTTATCTGGTAGGAAAGATCAAAGCGAAAAAGCATCCGTTTGTAGAGTATTTCAGATATTTAAAACAGTTTGAAGATGAAAATACAATTGCAAAATATACAATTCCTGCACCAGCACAGATGTTTCAGCAAATGATCGTTCCAACAAACATTGAAACGACAAGAAAATATTATGCGACAAATGAAGAATTGATTCAGGATATTGGTGTTGCATATCAGGATGTGATCAAACAGTTCTATAAGGCAGGATGCCGTAATCTTCAGTTAGATGACTGTACTTGGGGAGCGATCGTGGGAGATGCTGCGAAACAAAGATATAAAGCATTAGGAATTGATCTTGAAGATGTGAAGAAACAGCTGCTTACTGTGAACAACCTTGCATTAGAAGGAAGACCAGAAGATATGGTAATTACATCCCATATCTGTCGTGGAAATTATCATTCTACATTCTTCACAAGTGGTCCATATGATACAGTTGCAGACTATGTATTTGCAAAAGAAAATGTTGATGCACTTTTCCTTGAATATGATGATGAAAGATCTGGAGGATTTGCACCACTTAAGAAAGTATCAGAAGACAAGAAAGTTGTCCTTGGTCTGATCACGACAAAGAAACCAGATCTTGAAGACAAAGAAAAAGTAATCGCAAGAATCCACGAAGCAGCAAAATATGTTCCGCTTGACCGCTTATACTTAAGCCCGCAGTGCGGATTTGCATCCTGCGAGATCGGCAATAAGCTGACAGAGGAAGAACAGTGGGCAAAGCTTAAGCTTGTAAAAGAGATTGCCGACGAAGTCTGGTCAGACAGATAAGTCAGAAATCAGAAAAAATGAGTTGACATTTCGTGCAGGTGTTTCTATACTTAAACATGTAGATAAAACACGGGGAGCTTGTGTACAGGCTGAGAGGAAGTTAAGAACTTCGACCCATATACCTGATTTGGATAATGCCAACGTAGGAATGTATAACGTAGATTTTAGGAGAGATGCATTTAGTTGGTATCTCTCTTTTTGTTGCTATGTGACGTAAATCAGGAACAATAGAATATCGGATAAGTTGAGAGTGAACGAGAGTTCACGAAGGGGTGCACCACCACGGGTGTATTTACTTCGTGAACTCTTTTTTATCTGACAAGTACTTTTGAAAGTATGATCCGGGAAAGGAGAACGCATGATTATCGTAAATGGAAAAGAAATCAATCTGACAGAGGATACGACTGTTGCAGAATATCTGGAACAGAATCAGTATCAGGTAAAAAGAATCGCTGTAGAGTTAAATGGAGATATTCTTCCGAAATACAGCTATTCCGATACCATGTTAAAAGACGGCGACCGTCTGGAAGTTGTGACATTCGTGGGAGGAGGCTAACATTCATGGAAGAAACCGGATTAGAAAATATGACGGAGAATACAGAGAAAGAAAAAGTACTTAGTAAAGAAGCGATTGTGGCAGCACTAAATGAGAGACATTCTCCGGAGAAACAGAAACTTCTGTCAGCGGGGAGGGTTGCGATTGCCGGGCTTGGCGGATTGGGGTCAAACGTGGCATATGCACTTGCAAGAATCGGAGTCGGCCATCTGCATCTGATTGATTTTGATGTGGTGGATATCACGAATCTGAACCGGCAGCAGTATTTTATGGAGCATATCGGGATGTATAAGACAGATGCGCTGAAATCATTATTGTTAAAGATCAATCCATATCTGGATATCGATACAGATTGCGTAAAAGTCACAGAAGAAAATCTTACGAAATTATTTTGTGACGACCTGATTGTGTGTGAAGCATTCGATAATCCAGAAGCGAAAGCAATGCTGGTAAATGGAATACTGGAACATTTTCCGGAAAAGAAACTGGTATCGGCAACCGGTATGGCAGGATACGGAAGCAGTAATACGATTCGCACACAGAAGTTAATGAAGAACTTTTACCTGTGCGGAGACCGCGAGACGGCACCAACGTATGGAAATGGTCTGATGGCACCGAGAGTGGCAATCTGTGCAGCGCATGAAGCAAATATGATCACACGTCTGATTCTTGGGGAAGAAGATGTGTAAAAAACATTATAGAAAAGACAAATAATAAGAAAGAAGGATTGGATTATGGACAACACAGAAATAAAGAAAGCGGATACATTTACCCTTGGAGGAAAAGAATTTACGTCCCGTTTTATACTTGGTTCAGGAAAATTTTCACTGGATTTGGTGAAAGCATGTGTGGAAAAAGCAGGGGCACAGATTATCACACTGGCACTCCGTCGTGCAAATGAAGGCGGTCTGGCAAATATTCTGGATTATATTCCGGAAGATGTGACACTTCTTCCGAATACATCAGGAGCCAGAAATGCAGAAGAAGCAGTACGTATTGCCAGACTTTCCAGAGAAGTCGGATGTGGAAATTTCGTCAAAGTGGAAGTGGTAAGAGATTCGAAATATCTCCTTCCGGATAATTATGAGACGATCAAAGCTACAGAAATTCTTGCAAAAGAAGGATTCGTGGTTATGCCGTACATGTATCCAGATCTGAATGCTGCAAGAGATCTTGCAAATGCCGGTGCAGCATGTATCATGCCGCTTGGCGCACCGATCGGATCAAATAAAGGGCTTAGCACAAAAGACTTTATTCAGATCCTGATCGATGAGATCGATCTGCCGGTCATCGTGGATGCGGGAATTGGCAAACCATCTCAGGCGTGTGAGGCGATGGAAATGGGAGCAGCAGCGATCATGGCCAATACAGCGATCGCCACTGCAGGAGATGTGCCGGAGATGGCAGCAGCCTTTAAACTGGCGATCGAGGCAGGAAGAAAAGCATATCTGACCGGAATGGGAAGAGTACTTGCCAGAGGTGGAAGTGCATCCGATCCGCTGACCGGATTTTTACGATAGGAGGGAGCAGGAGCATGAATGAAGAAAATCAGGTTTATTTTGTAGACAGTGATCAGCTGCCGCCTGCCGCCTTAGAGCGCAAGCACAGACTGGAGCAGGATCCGTCCTTCCGCACGAACCATATGGAATATATGAAGGGAATGCAGATCATTGGATCGGATATCAAGGAAAAGGTGCTCAAAGCCATGGATGCATACGATTATGATGTCTACACAGCTGCCGATGTGGAGCGGGCGCTTTCCAATGAGTCCTGCTCGATCGAGGATTTTAAAGCTCTTCTCTCTCCTGCAGCAGCACCATATCTGGAGCAGATGGCGAGAAAAGCGGAGGAGATCACGAAAAATCATTTTGGAAATACGGTATATATTTTTACACCACTCTACATCGCCAATTATTGTCAGAACTACTGCATTTACTGTGGATTTAACTGTTACAACAACATCAGGAGGAAGAAACTGAGCTTTGAGGAGATCGAGCATGAGATGCAGGTGATCGCTAAAACCGGTATGGAGGAGATCCTGATGTTGACGGGTGAGAGCCGGGTCTACTCCGATGTTCATTATATTGGCGAGGCGGTAA
>ERZ773107.671-NODE-671-length-35982-cov-3.407437_pt1 | contig 35982 bp, 23 predicted proteins | sample MGYA00580571_ERZ773107 | MGnify/ENA primary metagenome ERZ773107 (study PRJEB29015, sample SAMEA2737843) | human gut metagenome | biome: human gut; feature: human-associated habitat; material: faeces | place: China | collected 2012 ... | reverse complement strand
GTGGCTTTACCATGTAAAGATGGGAGCGACAACCATGTGGGAGCTGTGGGATGGCGTAAATCCGGACGGCAGTTTTAACCGATATGAAATGAACTCCTTTAATCATTACAGCTATGGCTCTATAGGTAGCTGGGTATATCACAATTTGTTGGGAATCAACTACGCGAAACCCGGATATAAAGAGTCCGTCATTGCGCCTCGCTTTATCAAGGGTATACCTGAGATGGGAGGATATATAGATACTGTCTACGGAGTAATCTCCGTAAAGGGAAGTGCTCTGAATGGCAAATACTGTTTTGATATAGAGATTCCTGCAAATACTACGGCGAAGGTTTTACTGCCGGAACAGGAAGAGAAGCAGTTAGGCTCTGGTAAATACCATTTTGAATATGCTACAGAATGTTCTTTTGTAAAGGAACGCTATGACATGGAAAGCAAATTCGGAGAGCTTTTAGACAATCCAACAGGCATGGGATTGCTTCATCAATATGCGAAAGAGCTGATGGACAATGAACTGTTTTTGATGTTTGCTAAGGAACACACGATTACAGAGGTTATGACCATGCTTCCGGAAGAGGTTAAGCCTCTTATTGATATGGTTATTGTGCAGTGCAACGCAAACCCGGAGGACTAGTGTAACGATTAGACTTGGACAAGTTTTTTATTTGAGTAAATTGAGTGATAAATAAGAAACATAAGTGTTAGAGACCATAAAGAAGGTGGGTTATAATTTGCCTGCATTTCTTATGAACGAGGAGGAAAATAAGATGGAAACAAGCAATAAAATTGGAATTGCAAAATTCTGGGGCTGGCAGGCAAGAGCCGTCTCAATGGGAAGTATGACAATTGTGCTGGGATATCTGACAATCTTTTGCACGGACACTTTGATGCTGCCGGCAGCATTGGTGGGTACGCTGCTTTTGGTATCAAAGATTTTTGACGGCGTGACCGACCTTATTGCCGGGTATATTATTGAAAATACTAAGACACGTTGGGGAAAGGCCAGACCCTATGAGTTCTTTATTATCGCATTGTGGCTTGTAACATGGGCACTGTTCTCCTGCCCGGAAGGCTGGTCAACGGTCGTAAAGTGTGTATGGGTGTTTGTAATGTATACACTGGTAAATTCAATCTTTGCCACATTTTTGATTTCAAATCAGACACCGTATATGTTAAGAGCATTTGATACTCAGGAAAAAATCGTAAAGGTAAATTCTTACGGCGGGATTGTTGTTACGATAGGCTGTGCGGTGGTTTCAATGCTTTTTCCACAGTTGATGGCGACTATGGCTACATCTTCTGCAGGCTGGTCAAAATTGGTTGGAATATTTGCTCTTCCACTTGCAGTACTTGGAATACTTAGATTTTTAACCGTAAAGGAGACCGTTCAGCTTGAAGATGATGCTGAGGAAAGTAAGGTTTCTTTTTCAGATATATTCGAACTGCTAAAGACAAATAAGCACATATATATCGTGGTAGGTATTTCGTTCTTTTATAACTTTGTATTAAATATAAATGCCTATACATATTATTTTAAATATATTGGCGGCGGTATAGATAGATATACGGTTCTTGCCGCACTTTCAATGCCACTGCTTATAGTGATGTTTATTTTTCCCGTACTTATGCAAAAAGGTATTACTATAAGACAGATCATAATGTTTGGTGCCTGCTGTGGTGCTGTGGGTTGGGCTATGAACTTTTTTGCAGGAGACAATATGGCGATACTTATCATAGCAGGAGTACTTTATTCCTTTGCCGGACTTCCTATTGCTTATCTTTCAGGTCTTTTGATACTTGATTGTGCAGAATATAATGTCCTTATCGGAAAGAAGAGAATGGAAACCACAATAGCTGCTGTAAGCTCTGTTGGAACAAAGATTGGCGCGGGACTTGGCATTGCAACCCTTGGCCTTATGCTTTCTGTCTTTGGCTACGACGGTGCGGCTGCAACACAGACAGATAGCACAATTTTCGGAATCAGACTTATATTCAGTTTGATCCCGGCGGCAGTCTATGTGATAATTGCCATTCTTGCAAAGATTTATTCACTTGATGGAGTTCTTGCAAAGCTTAGAGCCGAAAAGGCATAAAGCCAGGCAGCTGCTATATACTTTTCAAAGTCCATGCCGACAAAAGCGGCATGGCACAAAATCAGAGGAGAAAAAGATTGGTTAAGAAAAAGATAGATGTTTTCGGAGGTGACAAATGAAAAAACAGATATTTAATCCGTATTTACCGTCTTATGAATATGTTCCGGACGGGGAGCCGCATGTGTTTTTGGATGAAGACGGCAGCAAAAGATTGTATGTGTTCGGCAGTCATGACGGTTTTGGTGACGATGAGTTTTGCTTAAATGATTATGTATGCTGGTCTGCGCCTGTTGACGATTTAAGCGATTGGAGATACGAAGGGGTAATATACAAAAAGACACAGGACAAAGACAATGCCTCCGGCAAGTCTCATATGAATGCGCCAGATGTATGCAGGGGACTTGATGGCAGATATTATCTTTATTACCAGCTGCATGACAAGATGTACACTTCTGTGGCAGTGGCGGAAAGACCGGCGGGACCTTATGAATATTACGGTGTGGTACATCACAAAAACGGAAAAAAATACTGCAGTAAAAAAGGAGACTCCTACAATTTCGATCCGGGTATGCTTGTTGATGACGGACATGTATATATGTACACTGGGTTTGCACCAAATGCAGAGTTTCCGTGGATATTTCGGTTTTTTATGAAATTCGGTGGAGCAAGCTTTAAGGGAGGCTGTTGTGTGGAGCTCGAGCCTGACATGATTACGGTAAAGAGCGATACCTATCAATTGATTCCAGGAGAGAAAGAGGCTGCGGGAACAAGCTTTGAAGGACACGGATTTTTTGAAGCTTCAAGTCCGAGAAAGATAAACGAAAAATATTATCTGATATATTCTTCTTCTTTAAGTCATGAACTTTGTTATGCGACAAGTGACTCACCCGTCGGAGGATTTGAATATGGTGGAACCATTATAAGTATTGGTGACGTAGGACTTTCCGGCATTACCACAAAGAAACAGGCGAGAAATTATACCGGAAATACCCACGGTGGTTTAGTCGAGATAAATGGACAGTGGTATATTTTTTACCATCGTCAGACAAACTTGAAAAAATGTAACAGACAGGGCTGTGCAGAAAAGATATTTTTCAAAGAGGACGGAAGCATTCCCCAGGTAGAAATCACATCCTGTGGATTAAATGACGGTCCACTTATGGGTGTTGGTAAATATGAAGCCCGTGTAGCATGTAATCTGTTTGACAATGAGGACAGCTTCTCATACGACGCATATATGGATAAGAATATAAGCACACATCCATATTTTACCCAGACAGGAGAGGACAGGGAATATGACGGAGATCAGTATATCGCAAATATGCGCGATGGTGCAGTGGCAGGATTTAAATATTTTGATTTCAAAGAATATCATCCCGCAAATATTACCGTGGAGATGAAAGGCAAGGCAAAAGGGAAGTTTATAGTGGCATTGGACGAATCCTTAAGTAAGGTTGCTGCGGAAATACCGGTGGAAATTGACTCGAAAGACTATATGAGCATCAGAGCAGAGATTTCATTGCCTGATGAGGTTTGCCCGTTATTTTTTAAATTCACGGGTGATGGCGCAGTGGACTTTTTCAGCTTTGAACTTTCGTAGATATGCCTCACGTGTTAGTAACATTGGTGATAAAAAAGAAACATTAGTATTGTATAAGATACATTTTGGTGCTACAATTAATATTGGTAACATTGATTATATGTAAGCGGTTGGTACAGAGGTGGCTCTGTTTGCAACCTGCAGCAGTTGTTACAAGGAGTGCCTATGGATTTTAATTATTTGCAAAAGTTGTACAGCAGCAGTAAGTATCATTGGGATTCAGAGGAGGATTTGGAGATTTACAAGCTGGAAGCCTCTGAATATGATAAGACTCATGACAGCATGCTCTATGAAAACAAGCTTCGGCAGATCGTCATAAGTGGTGATGTAGAGGAAATGAAGGCTTTTATGACAGAGGAAGGGGATCTTGACAGAGAGAATGCTCTCGGTGAGCTGGCAGTCAGTGAGAAAAAGAAAACAGAGTATCTGATTGTTTCATTGATAGTGATTATTTCAAGGGCTGCCGTAGAGGGAGGAATGCTCAGAGAGGAAGCCTACGCTCTTTCCGATGTGTATATGAGAAAGCTTGAGCATGCCAACACTATAGAAGAAATGCTGGTTATCGGCGGCAAGGCACAGTTGGATTTTACCCAAAAAGTAAGCCAGGCAAAAGAGGAACGTAGCAGGCTGATTTATATAGAAGAATGCAAGGATTATGTGGCTAAGAATTTAAGAAAGCCCTTTAAGGTGGGGGATATTGCACCGGCGATCGGTGTCAATCGCAGTTATCTGGCACGGAAGTTCTCAGAGCTTGAGGGGGTTACCATTCAGCAGTATATTATGCAAGAGAGATGCAGACATGCGGCAAATCTGCTAAAATACACCAATTATCCCATATCAATTATCTCGGAGTATTTTTGCTTTTCGTCACAGAGTCATTTCGGCAAGCAGTTTAAGATGCTTTTTGATATGACGCCCAATGAATACAGAAGCAGATACAAGACGATTGAGACATATTCGGCAAATGAAACAACATTTGTAATAGGATGCAAACATTCATAGTATTTGAATGTTTGCATTTTTTATATCATATCAATATCGAAAGAATAAGCGAAAAATTGGAGGATAAAAAATGGGTATGGAAGATTTTTTTGCAAGCTTACCGAGAGGAAAAGAGGATGCACCACTCCTTTTTGCTATGGGACCCACTATATTTGATTTTCATGATGTGGACGGACTGTATTACATGCTGGACAGACGGCTTGGAGGATGTTTGCTTTTGATGTGGGCAAAACCCATGGATGACAGCGTGACAGGTACAGTTACGCTAGACGGAACAAAGGTAGAGGGCTGTGTCCTTACATCCATGGTACAGATGGGGAATATGTGGATTTTGGCCGTTCCGCTCCGCGGTAAGGTGAGAGAGTATGATAAAATATATAAGCTGCATGTAGAGGGGTTTAAGGATACCGACGGCAATTTTATGAATCCTAAGGATTTTGATATAACGGTACCGCCAAAGGCAGAACCCGATACAAAATACGCAGAGCATGAGAATATTGCGCTTCAGGCGGCTACAGAGGGCATTGTCCTTTTGGAAAATAAAAAGAATGTGCTGCCGGTGGAGGCGGGAACAACTATAAACCTTTTTGGCAAAGGGATTCATCAATTCCGAAACGGAGCGGTAGGTGCAGGCAAGATTAACCCTCGCTACAGTATCAATTTTACAGAGGCAATACGGGCAGAAGAAAGCCTTAAGCTTAACGAAGAGCTGGTGGAATTTTATTCCTGCGACAGGGATGATATACCGCCAAAGGAGATTATGGACGCTGCAAAGGCTAAGTCCGATAAGGCGTTTATGCTTATTACAAGAGCTTCCGGCGAGAATCATGATAATTCCACAAAAAAGGGAGAATATTATCTCTCTGATGATGAGGAAGCATTGCTTAAATGTTTGTCAGAGAAATTTGCCGATGTAATTGTTATTTTAAATACAGGTTATCCCATTTCAATGAAATCCGTTAAAGGTTACGGAATTTCGGGATTGATATACTCCGGCTTTGGCGGAATGAGGGGAGGAGAAGCCCTTGTAAATATAATCACAGGTAAAGAAAATCCGTCTGGAAAATTGCCTGATACATGGGCTTTGGATTATTATGACATTCCAGCTTCAAGGAATTTCTATGATTGTGTGGACAAGCCCCGATTGGATGCAGATCAGAATGTGTATGTAGATACCGTTTACGAAGAGGATATATATGTGGGCTACAGATATTTTGAAACCTTTTCAAAGCCTGTTGCATATCCTTTTGGATATGGTTTAAGCTACACAAGCTTTTTAATAGAGCCGGATGAAATGAGATTTGACGGTAAAATGCTGTCCATGACCATACATGTAAAAAATATGGGAAAGGTGTCCGGCAGGGAAGTGGTTCAGGTATATATAGGAAAGCCTGAAAATGACACGGAAAAGCCAAAAAAGGAATTGGTATTTTTTGAAAAGACCATTGATCTAAAGCCGAGTGAGACGCAGGAGATAAGCGTATGCATACCGAGAGGGCATATGACATACTATGATGAGAAAAAGGCTGCCTATGTTTTAGAGAGGGGAGAGTATCGCGTATATGCAGGAAACAGTGTTAAGGCAGATAACTGTGGAAGCTTTATAGTAAAAAGTCCTGTAGTTATAAAGCAGGTAAAAAACAGAATGAGACCTGCTGTAAGGATAGATAAGCTGACGAAAGTTTCACAAAGTATGCCGGCGGGGAAAAAATCCGGGGTCGTTTTGGACAAGGAAACGTTTATGCCATATCAGGACAGAGAGAAATTTAAGGCTGAATTTTTAGGAAAGCCTGGCAGAAATCTGAAATTTTCGGATGTTGTGGCGGATATAAGCTGTGCAGAGGATTATGTGGCTCAGATGTCCGTAGAGGAGCTCGCGAGGATTTCCATCGGCGCTTCTGCAGGATGGGGAATGGAAGGTATCGGAGAGGCCTGCTCCATGGCACAGATGGAGGGTTTCGATATTCCACGGTTTCCTGTTTCTGACGGTAACAGCGGCGTAAATCTTAAAATCGCAAATATAGGAATGCCAAGCTCTGCTACCATTTCAGCCAGCTTTAATACGAAGCTTGCAGAGGAAGTAGGCCGTGCCATAGGTGAGGAAGCAAAGGAACTTGGGATACCGCTTATTCTTGCTCCTGCCATGAATATTCACAGAAATCCTCTAAATGGCAGGCAGCCAGAGTATTTTTCTGAGGATCCTTATGAGGCAGGGATGATGGCAGGCGCGTTTGCAAAGGGATTAGAGAATGCAGGCGTGGCATCATGTTTCAAGCATTTGATTGGAAATAATTGCGAGACCAGCCGCAAGAGAAATCAGAGCATTATTTCCGAGCGCGCAATCCGTGAGATTTATTTTAAAGCGTTTGAGTATGCCATGGAGGTGCAGATGCCTGCTTCCATAATGACGGCATACAATGCTGTAAACGGTGTGCCCACGGCAGCTGATACGGAACTGCTGCTTGGAATGGTACGGGAAGAATGTGGATTTGACGGTTTTATCATGACGGACTGGACAACGTATGATACCGTGGATGTGGCAGCTATGGTAGAAGCGGGAAACTGTTGGATTACACCGGGTTCATTGGATGAGACATTTACAAGCCAGATTACAGAGGGGGTAAAGAACGGGAAAATCCATAAGGGAAGACTTCAGGCAAACGTGACGTCCATGATAAAAACCATGGTCCGGTTTTCTGGAAGCGGAGAACTGTAGAGGAACAGAGAAAATACGGAATTGCCAAGACGTTTATGGCAGGTTCCTTCCTCTCCGTGCTGACGCTTACCGGAACGTGGTATGCAATGAGAAGATAGAACCGATCACAACGCCATATTTTAAATTATATGAAAATCAGGTAATCTGTGAGGAAGGTGATAGGAAACGTCTTGAGGAGGGATGCCAAAGTTATTACGGATGGATGCTTGCAGGAAAATCTTTCTGCCAGGGGAGTTTACTGTAGTTTCTTAAAAGAGTATAATAAAAATGCTGTGCAGATTTCATCCCGGACAATGTAGAATTGACCGGGAGAGGACAGGTGTTTTGTGCAGAAAGAAATGAAAAAAGGAAGTTTTTACTATGAATAAAACGTCAACGTTAATGACGGAGGGCAGCATCACAAAGAATATCCTCTTCTTCTCCATCCCTCTGATTCTCGGAAACTTATTGCAGCAGCTATACAGTACGGTGGACTCTGTGATCGTCGGCAACTTTGTCGGGAGCAATGCGCTTGCGGCGATTGGATCGAGCTCATCTTTGATTTTCCTTCTGATCGGATTCAGTCAGGGCGTCTCGGTTGGAGCAGGCGTTATCGTGTCACAGTACATTGGGGCACAGCAGAAGGAAAAAATACACGATGCGATCCATACGGCACTGGCACTTGCGGTGATCCTCGGTATGATCTTAACGGTCGGCGGCATGGTGTTAAGTACCCCGTTGCTTCGCTGGATGAATACGCCCGAGGAAGTATTCGGGGAATCTGTGGCATACCTGCGCGTTTATTTTGCCGGTGTCCTTTTTAACATTATTTATAATATGGCAGCAGGAATCTTAAATGCCGTCGGCAATTCCAGACGGTCGTTAATCTATCTTGCTGTTGCGTCTGTCACGAATATTGTGCTCGATTTTCTTTTTATTGTCGGGTTCCATATGGGCGTGGAGGGAGCAGCAATTGCAACAGACATCAGCCAGCTCGTATCCGGCGTTCTTGCAGTCGCTTATCTGGTGCGAACGGATGAACTGTATAAAGTGACACTCCGGGATATCCGCGTGAAAGGTTATATGACAAAAAGAATTATCGCAGTCGGACTTCCGACCGGTATTCAGAACATGGTCATCTCATTTTCCAACGTGCTCGTGCAGTCGAGCGTCAATGCGTTCGGTGCGGCAGCGATGGCGGGCTTTGGTGCCTATATGAAGATCGATGGATTTAATATTCTTCCAGTGTCGAGCTTTAGTATGGCTGCAACCACGTTCGTAGGACAAAATTACGGCGCCGGGAACTATGACCGTGTGAAAAAAGCGCTCTGGGTGACCGTTGCGATGGGCTTTGTATACACGATTATCACAGGAGCGCTGCTTTTGACGTTTGCGGATCCGCTGATGCATATGTTCACTGCAGATGATGCAGTTGTGGCAGTCGGAAAGATCGCGATGCACTATTTCTGTCCATTCTACTTCCTGCTCAGCATCCTGCATGGCCTCGCAGGAGTGGTGCGCGGAACCGGAAAAACGGTTCCACCGATGGTGGTCTTACTGGTATCGTTATGCCTGTTTCGAATTGTATGGATTCAGCTTGTCCTGCCATACTTTACAGAGATCGGAGGCATTTTCCTGATCTATCCAGTTTCGTGGGCACTTGGTGTGGTGCTGATGGTGCTGTATACGTGGAAAGGGAAGTGGATGGTGGCAGAGCAGGCGAAGGACTGACAGATTATTCCCGATGCAGCAGCTTTCTCCTGCAATAATCCAGACATTTTTCCACCATCTCCTCATTCAGCGAATAGTATACCTTCGTATCGATCTTCTCAAGCCGGATCAGGGATGCCTCGGCGAGCTGCGACATGTGGTGGGAGATCGTGGCAGCCGTGAGTCCGGAATGTTTTACAAGCTCGCTGGCGTAGGCAGGCTTGTTACTTAAATAGGAGAGAATTTCAAAACGCCTCTTATCTCCGAGCTGTTTTAAGGCATTGAAGCAGGTTTCGTCCTCATTGGCGGAGGAGATGGCATAAGGATTCTGCGGGATCAGATCCTTTCCGTAGAGAATGCCCATGGTAAGCTGGTGAGGTCTTGCAGGAAGCTGCGGCAGTGCCACAAGGTCAACCGACAGCCCAAGCTCATAAGGCAGGAAAAAGGAAATACAAAGTTTGTAGCCGAGCGGATTCTCCGGGATCGAACCGACTGGGAACAGGCTTTCGGCAAATGTGCAAAAGCCGCCAAGCTCCTCAATATGTGGATGCCAGTAAGATAAAAATGCCTGCGCATAAGGCTCTAATGTATCCTCGTACGAGAGCAGTGTGTCGTATGTTTTTTTCAAGAGTGGGAGCACACGGGTAATATGCGTGTTCCAGTGCGTGAAAATATCCAGAATCCGCCAGCGGATCTCAAGCGGGACTTCAAGCTCCATAATGGAAGAAACAATGTCCATGGAGGAAGCAGAATGTGGCAGGGCGGCAGGATTGTCATCCTCGGTTTCCGAGGCACGCAGATAAAAATGATTATATCTTTGCAGCATCTTAAGGAAAAGCTCACACCGCTTTTCCTCCGTCAGCTGCATCAGAAACTTCTCATAGGAAGCAAAATCCGGCGCGGTCAGCTGCTCGGAAGGGTCTTCCGTCAGAAAAAGGAAGGGCACCATGCTCTCATATTCTTTTCCATCTGTCACAATTTTTTTGATATAAGAAGAAAGAAGTTCTTTATCGTCTTCTAAGGAAGCGGCAGCCTCTGCCTCGATCTTTTTTAACAGGTCGATCAGTCCGGCATTTGATTGCAGCAGGCGGTTGTAATCCATGGATATGTGAAGATCCGTCTGGGCGGACATCAGCCGGTCGGAAAAAGAGCGGCCGGACGCGATGATCTGCAGTAACTGTAAAGCGGTATTTAATGCATTGTCTTTTACATAGGTGGACATGTCAGTTCTCCTTTTTGTATGAAAAATAGCCAGTTGTATACGTTTTCTGGGAGTTTCGCAATTCTTTTTATATATTAGATAACGGTCGAAATATATTTAGATAAAAATAAAAATAATGATTGACAACCATCTAAGTACAGTCTATCATAAATTTAGATAAACATCAAACAAAAAGTCGACAAATATGTTTATGAAGATCTAAATTTAGAAAACGGGAAAGCCGTGGTAACGGTGATGGTGAAAAAATGGAGAAAGTTGGATATAGAAATTTATTAAAACAGAGAGAGTACATGAAAATTATGGTGGCGGCACTGATCAACCGGTTCGGGGATTCGATCGATGCGATCGCCTCAACATGGATCGTCTATGAGCTGACGGGCAGTGCTGCGTGGTCGGCGGTGATTTTCGGTGTGAACAAGGTGCCGTCTGTCCTTGTGACACCGCTTGCAGGTGCGTGGGTGGAAGGCAGGAAGAAGAAAACGATCATGGTTGTGACTGACCTGATCCGCGCGTTCTGCGTGGCAGTTGTCGCGAGCGGGTATCTGTGTGGATTTTTACAGCCATGGATGCTGCTTGCCACAACCGCTGTGATCTCGACAGCGGAGGCATTCCGTGGTCCGGCGGGAACGGCGCTGACACCGAAGGTGCTCGGACAGGAGTATTATGAATATGGAATGTCGTTGATGTCAACGTTCTCATCGGCAGTCGAGCTTGCCGGAACGATGGCGGCAGCCGGTATTATCGCAGTGATTGGCGTGGCAGGGGCGATTTATCTGGATATGGTAACTTTCCTGCTGTCCGCCGGAATCCTCTGTTTTGTGAACACGAGGGAGCAGGACATGGTGCGCAGAAAGTTTGACGGCAAAACGTATTTTACCGATCTGCGGGAAGGCTTCACCTATGTGAGAAAATCCAGGGAAGTCTGCTATCTGCTTTTGGTTGTACTTTTTCTGAATGGAATTCTTGTCCCGTTAAACAGCTTACAGGCTCCGATGACAGAGGAGATTCTGCACGGCGGTGCCCAGATGCTGTCTGTTCTTAGCGTGGCGCTGACGGTCGGAATGCTGCTTGGCTCTGTGACCTATCCAGCAGTCAAAAAGTATGTGACAGGCAAACAGATCCTGCTCTTGCCAGCCTGTGTCATTGCGGTATTTTATATCGGGCTTCCGGTCTTAGAACCATTTTTCCAGAGTGGAATTTTCCGCTACGTGGTGCTTGCTGTTTTCAGTACTGCACTTGGCTATGTCACATCTGCGGCGGGAACCTTCCTTTCTGTGGCGAGTGTGAAATGGATTGACCAGGACTATCTGGCCAGGACGAGTGGGATTATGTCAGCGGTAAGCATCGCCGCAACACCGGTGCTTTCTTTCCTGATCAGTGGGGTAGTCAGTGCGTTAAGCACGTCACAATGTTTCCTGATTGCCGGTGGATGTGCTGTTTTGGAAGGAATCTGGATTGCCATGCACAAAAATGTGGAAGAAAAATAATAAAATCAGTTGTAGCCCTGCCCATTCAGTGCTATACTTTCCGGGACATGTCTGAATCTACCGGTATGGAGTTTACGGGCAGAGTCAGAAAAATATCATAGAAGAGAGGAAAAGACTATGAACAAAAAAACGTTCTCCACAAAATATCTTGTGGAAATGGCATTATTAGTTGCCATCATTTTACTCATGGCTTTTACCCCAATCGGTTACATCAAAACAGCAGGATTAGAGATTACCCTGATTGTTGTGCCAGTTGCGGTAGGAGCAGTCACATTAGGACCGGCAGCCGGTGCAATTTTAGGAGGGGTATTTGGAGTCACAAGCTTCATCCAGTGCTTCGGAATGAGCCAGTTCGGCGCATTGCTGCTTGGAATCAACCCGTTTTTTACCTTCTTAGTATGCGTGCCGACGCGTATTCTGATGGGATGGCTGACCGGGTTTATCTACTACGGACTTCGTAAGACAGCGCTGCCATCCACAGCATCGGTTACCATTGCGAGCCTTTGCTGTCCGTTGTTAAACACGACTTTTTTCATGGGTTCCCTTGTGACTTTATTCGCAGGTACCATGCGGGAATCTTTCGGTATGGGAAAAGTGCTTCCGTTCATCTTCACATTTGTCGGAGTCAACGGAGTGGTTGAGGCAATCGTATGCTTCGTTGTCGGAACCGCGATCTCCATGGCGCTTAAGAAAGCGCTGCGCTATAATTGATGAAAGAAGCTTTTGCAAAAGGACAGGGCACCATGCAGGAATGTATGGTGCCCTTTGTATTAGAAAAAGAACGAAGTATTTTCCAGCTTTAGTTGGAAAAAATATGGATATGAGGTATAATAGCAGTCAGACGAAAGAAGAGGCTGCATGCCTCAAAGATATAAAGGAGGGCGTAAAAATGCCAGAAAACAGCAGTTGCAGCAGTGCATCTACCTGCAGTAAAGAGAGCTGCGAAGGATGTCCAAGCAAGGCAGGAGGAAGCGGAATCGCAAAAGAGCCGATGAACGCAGCTTCCAATGTAAAGAAAGTAATCGGGGTTGTCAGCGGAAAGGGTGGAGTCGGAAAGTCTTTTGTGACAGCTTCCCTTGCATGCGCGATGAACAAAGCCGGATATAAAGTAGGCGTTATGGATGCCGATATCACAGGTCCGTCTATCCCGAAAATGTACGGCGTACATGGGCAGGTATACGGAACCGAGCAGGGAATGGTTCCGATGACCGCAGAGGACGGAACGAAGATTATGTCCATCAACCTGTTATTAGACAATGAGGAGGAGCCGGTCATCTGGAGAGGTCCCGTTATCGCAGGCGTTGTCAAACAGTTCTGGAACGAGACCGTCTGGGGCGATGTAGACTACTTATTTGTCGATATGCCGCCAGGAACCGGCGATGTTCCGCTTACCGTATTCCAGTCACTTCCGGTAGATGGAATCGTGATTGTCACATCTCCGCAGGAGCTGGTACAGATGATCGTGAAGAAAGCATACAACATGGCGAACATGATGCATGTTCCGGTACTCGGAGTTGTGGAGAACTTCAGTTATCTGGAATGTCCGGACTGCGGAAAGAAGATCAATGTCTTCGGCGAGAGCCATGTGGACGAAGTCGCAGCAGAGCTTGGCATCCCGGTCTTCGGCAAAATGCCAATCAGCCCGGTCTATGCAGAGAAGGCAGACGAGGGAAAGTTCTTCGAGCTTGACAATCCGTATCTTGTAGATGGTGTGGAGACACTGAAGAAGTTATAAAAAAGTTTTGATAGAAAAAGACCGCAGAGTGATTGAACCTGCGGTCTTTCTTTCTGGCGTGTGCAGTCAAAGACTGCCTGTACTACCTGTTCCATATGGCTTTCGTCTATGCTCCAGGTTCGGATGGACATAGAGATGCATTGTCAGGGAAAGGTTCGAGTGTCTGGCACTTTTAGAATATTGTATAAAAAATGTGCCAAACGAAAACACAATCTTTCCGGTTGAGAACCAGGCGGTTTCATGTTAAAATGGAAAAAGAATAGGACACGCGGCTGTTTTTGCAGAAGTATGCATGACAGCCGTGATTTAGTCATGACAACGAAAAAAGGAGGCAATATTATTATGGCAACACCTCATAATGGAGCAGAAAAAGGACAAATTGCAAAGAGCGTACTGATGCCGGGAGATCCGCTGCGTGCGAAGTTCGTGGCAGAGCATTTCTTAGAGGATGCGAAGCTGGTAAATACGGTCCGCAACGCATATGCTTACACAGGAACTTATAAAGGAAAACCGGTCAGCGTGATGGCGAGCGGTATGGGAATGCCGTCTATCGGAATCTATTCCTACGAGCTTTTCAAGTTTTATGATGTGGAAAATATTATCCGTATCGGTTCCGCAGGTGCTTATGACGGGAACTTGAAGGTATATGACTTAGTTCTTGCAGACAGCTGCTTCAGCGAATCGAATTATGCAAAGCTGCAGAGCGGGGACGAGGATGAGATCCAGTATCCAGGCAAAGAGCTGAACGCAAAGTTAGAGAAAGCCGCAGAGGAGCTGAATTTACCGCTTCATGTCGGCAGAATCCATTCCGGGGATGTCTTCTATTATGAAGAGGGACAGCCAGGATATGAATATTACCGCGGTGAGAAGGACTGCCTGTGTGTAGAGATGGAGAGCTTCGCGCTGTTCCACAATGCAAAGGTATTAGGAAAGAATGCTGCATGCATCCTTACCATTTCCGATTCCCTTGTCACACACGAGGAGACAACCGCAGAGGAGCGCCAGAATGCATTTACCAATATGATGCAGATAGCTCTTGAGGCTGCAATCGCAGAGTAGGAGAGTAAGAGAACCGTGGCAGAAATGTGCGCAGACAGGCGTGTAAAGTCATGATGTTGAACAGAAAAAGGAACGTTTCAGGCGAGGAGAAAATCCCGTCTGGAAATGTTCCTTTTTTGGTTGTGCATTCTATTGTTTAGGAAAGCCGCGGCTGAAGAAAGACCTGTGGAGGATTATTTCAGGAACATGTGCAGCATCTTCTCTTTCAACGCTGTATAGTTCTGATACCGGATCGGCAGATCCATCCACGTCTTTTTGTCTACGATGCTCCGGTAATGGCTGAAGGTTTCAAAGCCTGCTTTGCCGTGATAGCCGCCCATGCCGCTCTCGCCGACACCGCCGAAGGGCATCGCACTGGTGGCGAGATGGATGATCGTGTCGTTGATACAGCCGCCGCCGAACCGACAGCAATTCAATACCTGGCTCTGGGCTGTCTTATTTTCACTGAAGAAGTAGAGGGCGAGCGGGTGCGGGCGTGCCTCTACCATCTGAATGGCTTCTTCTAAGGTGTCAAAGGTTAAAACAGGGAGGATTGGCCCGAAGATTTCTTCACCCATAATGGCATCCTCCCAGGTGACGTCTGTTAAGACGGTCGGGGCGATGCGCAGAGTGTCCGGATTGTTCTGTCCGCCACATACCAGCTTCCTTTCGTCGATGAGACCGAGAAGACGCTCAAAATGCTTCCGGTTGACAATCTTGCCATAATTCGGATTCTCAAGCGGTGCAGCGCCGAACTGCCTGCGGATTTCCGCCTGGATGGCGAGGACGAGCTCATCCCGGATAGTTTTGTCACAGAGGACATAATCCGGTGCAACGCAGGTCTGTCCACAGTTCAAGTACTTTCCGAACACGATACGTCTGGCGGCCAGCCTGATTTTGGCGGAGGAGTCCACGATACACGGGCTTTTTCCACCGAGCTCTAACGTGACTGGGGTGAGGTATTCGGCTGCATGGCGGAGCACCTCACGTCCAACGGTTTTTCCGCCAGTGAAGAAGATCATGTCGAAGCGCTGCTGTAAGAGCGTCTGGTTCTCGGCACGCCCGCCGGTTACGACAGCGACGTAGCTTTGCGGGAAACATTCTTCCAGGATCTGCTTCATCACTTCACAGGTGTATGGCGCGTAGGCACTCGGCTTCACGATAGCTGTGTTTCCAGCTGCGATCGCATCGATGAGTGGTTCTAAGGTGAGAAGAACCGGATAGTTCCACGGACTCATAATGAGCACGTTACCGTAAGGGGACGGCGAGCGGAAGCTTCGTGCAGCAAACTGTGCAAGGGGTGTCGGTACGCGCTTTTTGGCGGAAAGACTGCCAAGATGCCTCTGCATCCAGGTGAGCTCAGAGAGAGTCAGCCCGACCTCACACATATAGCTCTCCATGCGGCTTTTGCCAAGATCCTTTTGCAGGGCTTCGTTTAAATCTTTTTCATGTGCGAGCATGGATCTTTTTAATTTGTGCAGCTGCTCCTGCCGGAATGAGACTGGGATGGTTCTGCCGGAAGCAAAAAAAGCGTGCTGTTTCGCCAGAATAGTGGCAATTTCCTGTTCAGTCATGGAAATCCTCCTTCTTTCGTTTCAGAGTATTGTTAATTTCTATTATACAGTAGTTTGAACTATTATGCACGATGGAAAAAGGATCAGGTCGGAATCGAAGCATCCAGCCCGCTGTGGAACGAAAGGTTTCCGTAATCGGCGAGAAAATGGTCGCGCAGAAGCTGCTCTTTTTTGGAATGCGGGCGTTGGTTTAAAAGAAGCATTAGTTCTTTCAGGCGGCTGAGGTATATGTTTGCTGATTTCCGGTAGAGGTCGAAGAAAGACTCCTTCGAGACCAGGGAAGTATCCCAGGGATTTTTCCATTTTTTATGTTGCAGGTTGAAAGGGTCTGTCCGGAAACGCAACGTATCGCTCGCGATGAGCGGGGAGAATACCGGATAGCCAAGGAAGAGTTTTTCGGCAAGCCGGAAGAACACTTTTTTCTGACCGGTCTCATCGTAGAGGATACGGAAGCCGAGCTGGGTGGCAAAGATTGCCATAAAAATCGTGTAGCGGCTCACCCAGAGACCGTTGTAAGTGTGCTGGTAGGCATAGTGGAGCATATGCGCGACGACACGCTGCTGGCGCAGTGTCAGCCGGATCGTGTTCTCCGCGTGAAAATCATGCCGGTTTCTGTGCAGCTTTATTTTCAGCAGGGCGGTGTCAATATCGGTTTCTAAGTAGGCATGCCTTGCAAAGTAATCGTTTGTCCTGCCATCAAAATGGGTCCTTCCGTAGATGAACGGGTGGCAGGTCGTATCGAGAATATAGTGTCCGAGAAAACCGGCGAGATAGGCATCTGCGATTTTCCGGTCTTTTTTTAGTTTGAAATCATTGCGGCTCTCTAAAAGGGACGCAAAGAACTGGTTCGTATTCTGCGCATGTGCCATGTGTCCGAGGTTGTGTCCGTGAAGGACATAGGCAGGGAGATAGTAGAAAAAAATATCCGGACCCTGCTGCCCGAGGGAATAGACGGCGCGGTTTATATATAGATTCTGTTTTAAGAGAGAATCTTTTAAATGGTCGTAGATATCGCGGCCAAAAATGTAGTGGGTGACATAGCCTGGCATGTTGTCTGCCTCCTTTTTGAGTACTGTTCATTGTTCAGATACATTATACCCGCAATTCGGTGCATCTGTTAAGGGAATAATGCAAGGTTAAGAAAAATATAATAATAAGGGGCGTGTGTGAACTGTAGCAAGAGTGGTAAAATAAGGGTGACAATAAAATAACCACGAGATATAGTTTTTGATACCACATGTTGCTGTATCGATGATTCAAAAGAGTTTTTTTGTATCTCTATGATAGACAAAACCGCAAAAATGTATATTTCGGAGTGACAAAAAATTTTTTTTGCATATTCAAAAAAAGAGCTTTTTTCCTTATACTGCAACTAGAACAGGAAAAAAGAGAAGAGCAATGAAATAAACGGAGGATTAAAGTTATGGCAAGTTTAGCGCAGACAGTAGAAAGAAAAGCGTTTGGCGTAGCAGTTGAAGCAACGCTTAAGAATTTGAACAAGGACAGAGAGAAGGCACTTCTTCAGATCGTAGATCTTACAGAAAAGTTCATGGGAGACAATTTCAGCAAAGATGCATACGATAGTGCGAGAGCCATGATTAAGAACCCGGATCATAAATGGATGAGATATGTGAACCGTCTGCTAGACGAGACCGATCCACATGTTGCAAAGATGACAGCGTTAAATCTTGGTTTCCAGGCAGCATTCCTCGGAACAAAGACAATCCGTAAAATGAGAGAGGTGCATAACTGCAACATCCCTTGGCTGATTTTAATGGATCCGACTTCAGCCTGCAACCTGCACTGTACCGGATGCTGGGCAGCCGAGTATGGTCATAAATTGAATCTGACTTTCGAAGAGATGGACAGCATTGTCACACAGGGAAAAGAGCTTGGCATTTATTTCTATATGATGACAGGTGGTGAACCGCTTGTCCGAAAAGCTGATATTATTAAACTATGTGAGAAGCACAATGAATGTGCATTCCACTGCTATACAAACGGAACATTAGTTGACCAGGCATTTTGCGATGAGATGAAGCGTGTCGGCAACCTTTCCCTTTCTATTTCACTGGAAGGCTTCGAGGATGCCAATGACTTCAGAAGAGGTGCAGGTGTCTATGATAAAGTTATTCATGCCATGGATCTGTTACACGAGAATGGATTGATTTTCGGAAATAGTGTATGCTATACTAGTAAGAACATGGATGCCGTTACATCTGATGAGTTCTTTGACCTTTTAATCGAGCACGGAAGCCGTTTTGCATGGTATTTCCACCTGATGCCGGTTGGTATGAAAGCGTCACCGGAACTGATGCCTACCGCAGAGCAGCGTGAGTATATTTACCACAGAATCCGTGAGGTCCGTGCAAAAGAGGGCGGCAAGGAGATCTTCGTCATGGACTTCCAGAACGACGGTGAGTTCGTAGGCGGATGTATCGCAGGCGGAAGAAACTACTGTCATATCAACCCGAAGGGCGATGTGGAGCCATGTGTATTCATCCATTACTCCGGAGCCAATATCCGTGAGAAGTCACTCTTAGAGTGCTTAAAGCAGCCGCTATTCATGGCATACAGAGACGGTCAGCCGTTCAATGAGAATATGTTAAGACCGTGTCCAATGTTAGAGAATCCGGAGCTGTTACAGAAGATGGTTCACGAGACCGGCGCACATTCCACAGATGTGGAGGAAGCTGAGCCAGTAGAGCATCTGTGTGGAAAATGTGAGGCATATGCCGAGAACTGGAAGAAGACCGCAGATAAACTGTGGGAGGCACATCCATATCACCAGAAGGGATACACAAATTTCAAGAAGAAGTAAGAGGCGAGTCCAATTAGTAAAAAACAGAAAAACCTTTTAAAATGGTTCTTTGTCATTCTTATAATAGGAGCAATTGTATATACATTCCGGGACACGGCGGGTCCGATCTTTACTGAGCTGAAGCAGACAACGCCATCCGTCCTGGGGGCAGTCTGTGTGCTGTCGGTCTTATATTGTCTGGTAGAAGCGCTCATTACGACGATTTTAGCAAGGCAGTATGAGCCAGGTTTTGGCTATCGGTGGGGAATAGAAAACATGTTTTTCTGTTCCTTTTATCGTGTCGCAACATTAGGCAGCGGGGCAGGAGTTGCAGCGATCATTTACCTGAACGAACACGGTGTGGATTATTCGAAAGGCTTCGGGATGTACATGCTCCAGTATGCATTTCATAAAATCAGTATAGCGATTTATTCCGCGATCTTCTTTTTCGTGAGTTGGTCCTACATGTGTGCACACTTCGGCGGGTATACGTGGCTGCTGTTAGCGGGCTATGTAATCACAATGATGATCACGCTCGGTCTGATCTTATTCTGCTGTTCGGAAAAGTTCCACAGGCTGATGTTTTTCCTGTTAGGGCTTCTGAATAAGCAAGGGAAGCTGGATGCATTGGAAAAGCAGCTGCACAGTCAGTGTGCAGAGATGGAAGAGGCATCGAGATACCTGCTTAGGAAAAAGAAAATGGTGGCAGCAGTGATCACACTCAATATCGTGAAGCTCTGTTTCTGGTATGGTATGCCGTACATCCTTTTTGCAGGAAAAGGTAACATCAGCCTTGTGGAGACAATGGCGATCACGGCATTATCGGTTATGTTAGCGGCAGTAATCCCTACACCGGCCGGAATCGGATCGACCGAGTTCGTGTTCACCGGACTTTTCGCCGGAATCGTCGGCACGAACGTGGCGGGCTCAGCATCACTGTTGTACCGGTTTGCGACATTTGTATTTCCATTTTTAATTGGAGCAGTGGTTGTGATCGCAAGGGTGGTCAGAAAACGCAGGGCGGACCGGGATTTGTAAAGCGGACAAGGTTTTGAAAATATCCGGGATATGAGAGGATAGAGAAAAATAAGGACAGATGCATGGTCAGAGAAGGGCTATGCATCTTTTTGATTCATAACAAGAGAATGTCCGTGGAGGTGCATTCTATTTTTGTAGGAAAGTTCGCCTTTCGTGCTCTAAAATTTTGTGTTAAGAATAGTAGATAACAGCGAAACTCTTAGAAAACGTAAAGCGGATTGTGCGCAAGGGGCAGGAGCAACGAAGACACTGGGAGCCGCCATGCGCAAAAGCGCATCTTCAGTGAATTTTAAGAAAATTTTTGTGTTCACAAAATTGACAAAAATCTATGAGATGATAGAATACCATTGTTAAAGTATGAAAACATACAGCAGAGCATCCGCAGGAAAATGGCGGATATGAAGTAAAAAGGATAAAGAAATGAGTATTCGATTCAAATTTGAAAAATCTAATCTTGGAAGATTGCTTGTGGCAATGATTTTTGCAGGAGTATTGTTTGTAAAAGTGTCGTTCCCTGTGACGGTTCTGGCCGGGTTTGGCGTTTTTTATTTTCTGATCAAGAATCTGGAGACAGAGATTACATCTCCAATAGCGAAAGGGATCCTGACGGTGCTGTTCCTCGGAGGGGGAAGTATCTTTACGACGCATCTGATCCAGTACCTTCTCTTAGATGCGGAGCTTCGCGCGAAGATCACAGATACGAAGCTGCAGTTGAATGTGCTGTGCTGTCTGGCAGTCTATCTGGTGATCCAGATTTTTACGAGAAATGCAGGGCTGACCTGTATGATCGCGCACTGCGCCCTGATGAGCTTTGCTGGAATCAATTATTTTGTCTATCTGTTCCGCGGAAACGAATTTATTTTCAGCGATTTAAGATCCGCGGCAACCGGGCTCAGCGTTGCAGGCAATTACGAGTTCGTGTTAGATGACAGGGCTGCGTATGCGGTGTTAATTTCGGCCCTTTTTGTGGCGCTTGTCCGGAAGTTCCATCTGAAGTTCGAAAAAAAGATGTGGATGATATTGATCTGTGCAGTTCTTGCAATCGTATCGTGTGCTTATGTCACAGACCAATCGCAGGGAATCGTGACCGAGACCTGGGAACAGAAAGGCAGTTACCGGAATGGATATTTGCTTAATTTTGTGCTGAGTGTACGCGACAGCTTCGTATCGGCTCCGGATGGTTATTCCAAAGAGGAGATTGGACAGTTGGAAAAGCAGTACAGCGGGGACGGGGATTCCTATGTGGAACATGATACCGAGAAGAAACCTACGATTATAGTTGTAATGAGCGAGTCTTATTCAGACTTAAACGTGGTCGGAACGATCCGCACGAACGAGGAAGTCACGCCGTATTTTAATTCCCTTTCGGATAACATCATCCGCGGGCATGCGCTGTCTTCGGTATTCGGGGCGAAGACACCGAACTCAGAGTGGGAGTTCATGACAGGCAATTCCATGGCATTTCTCCCGAGCGGCTCGGTTGTATATCAGCAGTATATCAGCGATACGCCGACTTCCATTGTGTCGAACCTGAAAAATATCGGCTACACCTGTGTGGCGATGCACCCTTATTATGAGACGGGATGGAGCAGGAATGCGGTGTATCCGACGATGGGCTTTGATGAGATGCACTTTATCGATTATTTCGACCAGAACAAAATCCTGCGGAAATACATCACAGACCAGGAGCTTTATGAGAAGATCATCGATCAGTATGAGAGCAAGAGTTCGAACGAGGATTTGTTTATCATGAGCATTTCCATGCAGAACCACGGTGGCTACACGGAGACTTACGACAACTTCAATGAGCAGATCCGGACGCTCGGGACAGGCTATGCGGATGCCAATCAGTATCTGTCGCTGCTCCATGAGAGCGATAAGGCGTTAGAGTATCTGATCAGCTATTTTGAAAATGTGGATGACCCGGTGGAGATCGTCTTTTTCGGAGACCACCAGCCGAGCTTAAATACGAACTTCTACAGAATGCTGAACGGAAAAGGACTTTCCGGACTGACGGAGGACGAGCTGGAGCATCTGTATACCGTACCATTTTTCATCTGGACGAATTATGAGTCAGAGTCGAAAAATGTGGAGATCACAAGTTTCAATTATCTCTCCACGTTGGCATTAGAGCGCGCGGGAATCGCACTGCCATCGTATAACCAGTTTCTGGCAGACATGATGGAAGTTGTCCCGGCGATCAATTCGCGGGGCTACTATTCTCTGACGGACGGCTGCTACAAGCATCTGGACGAAGCGGAGGGCGAGGAAGCCGAGTGGATCAGCAAATATGAGATGTTACAATATAATAATATGTTTGATAAAAAGGGACAGAGTAAACAATTCTTCCCATACCTGGAGTAGAAAGACATGAAAAAAAATACAGTTATTTTTGATTTGGATGGAACTTTATTAGATACGTTACAGGATCTTGCGGATGCGACCAACTATGCATTGCGCAAACAGGGCATGCCGGAGCGGACCATTGAGGAAGTACGGCAGTTCGTCGGAAACGGCGTGCGTCTGCTCATGATCCGCGCAATACCGGGCGGTGAGGAGAATCCCTTATTCGAGGAGACCTTTGCCCTCTTTAAATCCTATTACGGGGAGCATTGCAACGATCATACCAGACCGTACGAAGGCATCATGGAGCTGCTTGCCACACTGCGAGAAAAGGGCTATGCAGTCGCCATCGTATCCAACAAAATCGACTTTGCAGTCAAAGAATTGAGCAAACTCTACTTTCAGGGCATTGTACCGGTCGCTATCGGCGAGAAAGAAGGAATCCGCAGAAAACCGGCACCGGATACCGTCTTTGAAGCATTAAAAGAACTTGGCAGGACAAAAGAGGAGGCAGTGTATGTCGGAGATTCCGACGTAGATATCGAGACTGCCCAAAACGCCGGCATGCCATGCATCTCCGTCCTGTGGGGCTTTAGGGATCAAGCCTTCCTGAAAGCACACGGAGCCAGCCATTATGCAGCAAAGGCAGAAGAAATTCTGAAATACGTGGAAGAACTCAATTAATAAAAACTAACACAGCTGCCGAATAAAGACTTCGGATGCCAAAAGGGAGCGGTGCCTCCTCCGAAAGTCCTCTACGCCACGGAGAGGAGACCCTGGTAAATTGTGGAAGCCATTGCTGACACATTTGCCGCTCAGGGGCTCCTCGGAGTTCCCGGCGTAATGGATTTCGGAGGAGGTACCGCTCCCTTTTAGCTTACACAACCTTAATAACGGCAGCGTCCCTCAGACAAGATATTTTGTCGTTTCTATGACAGAATTCCGGTAGACTGCAAAAACAGCACAAGCATCATAACCGGTGCCACATACCGGATCATAACGCGGTAAAGCTTTTTCCGGCGGAAATGCTCCCCATTGCGTTCCATCTCGTCAATGACATAATCCGGTGTCATAATCCAGCCGATCAAAAGCGTAGAGAGCAGCGCGATAAACGGCATCATAACACTGTTGCTGATATAGTCCATAATATCTAATAACTGTCCGACGGATCCGTTTGGCAGCTTCACTTCCACATAAAAAATACTATAACCCAAAGCAATAATAGCAGAGGCTGCCAGATAAATGGCGGATAATATAAGGACTGTCTTCCTTCGCCCAGCGTGGAAAATCTCCATACAGTTTGCCGTGATCGACTCCAACACTGAGATACAGGAGGATAAGGTCGCAAAAATGGCAGTCACAAAAAACAGAATGCCAACAAAAGTGCCAGCTTTTCCCATAGCGGCAAAGACCTTCGGCAGGGAGACGAACATCAGGCTTGGACCTGCCCCCATGCCTTTTGTACCGGAGAAGACATAAACAGCAGGGATAATCATGGCTCCTGCAAGGAACGCAACACCGGTATCAAAAAATTCAATCTGGTTCACAGCTTTATTCAGATCGACATCCGGCTTCACATAAGAACCGTAAGTGATCATAATTCCCATCGATACACTCAGAGAAAAAAACATCTGGCTCATGGCATCCAAAAGAATCTGTAAAAAGCGCTGTACCGACAATCCTTCACAGTTTGGTGTCAGATAATAAAGGAATCCCTGCCAGCCGGTACGTGTGATGCCGGACGCATCCGTATGCTTTAAGGTCAGGGAGTAAACAGCAATCACAACAACTAACACTAACAGTACCGGCATCATCCATTTTGACACATTTTCAATCCCATCCTGCACACCGTTGTATACGATGAATGCGGTTACACCCATGAACAGCAGGGCGAAGACAACAGGTGAGACAGGGGACGTGATAAAGGTTGTGAAATAGCCATCTTCTGCGGCAGCCTGCGCCTGACCGGTAAAATAGACGACCGCATATTTCGTGATCCAGCCACCGATGACGGCGTAGTAGGTCATGATCAGAACCGGAACAAGGAAGGTGAGGATTCCCAGAAACTTCCATTTCGGGCGCATTTTTTCATATGCGCCGATAGCACTTTGCTTCGTGCGGCGTCCAATCGCAATATCAGAGGTCAGCAGGGTGAATCCAAACGTCAGTACTAGCACCAGATAAATAATCAGAAACAGTCCGCCACCGTCTTTGGCTGCCAGATAAGGAAACCTCCATAAATTTCCAACTCCGACCGCGCTTCCGGCTGCGGCGAGGACAAAACCGAGCTGTCCCGAAAAATGGTTTGCTTTCTTTTCCATAATATGATACCTTTCCCATGAAATAAAACTTGTATGGATACCATAACACATGATAAAATATCAGTAAAACGAATGATTTTACTACTATATATAAAGAAAAGTGATGGATAACACAAAAACTGGAAACAGCAGACAGGTAAAATAATGGGGAAGGGATTTTGGAAAAAGAAAAGGGGATATAAAAAATGAGAGAGGTAAGGGACAGGTATGAGATTTTTTTAAAAGTCTGTGAGACGGGGAGCTTCTCGAAGGCGGCGGAGGCATTAAATTATACGCAGTCCGGCATCAGCCAGATGATGGCGGGATTGGAGGAAGAGCTTGGCATCACCCTTTTTGCACGGGGAAAAAAGGGCGTGATCCTGACAGACAATGGAACGCAGCTGATTCCCTATATTCAGGAGATGGTGAACCAGAAGGACAAGCTGCGGCAGGCGGCATTCGATATCAATAATAAAGTGGCAGGGAAGCTGCGGATCGGAAGCTTTTCGAGTGTGACAGCGCTCCGGATGCCGGATGTGATCCATTTTTTTAAGGAGCATTATCCGGAGGTCGAGGTAGAAATCTTAGACGGCAACTATGATGAGATCCGGGACTGGATCATGCATGGACAGGTGGACTGCGGATTTCTGTCTTCCATCGTAGCGGATGACCTGAAGTTCTATCCACTCTGGAAAGACAGGCTCTGTGCGGTAGTGCAGGAAGGACATCCGCTTGCGGCAAGAGAGAGTGTGACATTGGAGGAACTGTCAGAATATCCGTTTATTATTGAGACACCGGGGTGTGATAACGATATCAAGCATCTGTTGGTGCGAGCGTCCTTAAAGCCGAAGGTTTCCTATAGCTTTCGGGATGACACACTGATCATGGCATTCGTGAAGAGCGGACTTGGTGTGACAATCTCGCAGGAGATGGTGTTACATGCATTTGCGCGCGATGTGGTGTCGGTGCCGCTTGTGCCGGAAAGCTTCCGGACGATCGGGCTGGCGTTTGCGAAGACGAATAATTCGGTTGTGGCGCGGACGTTGTTAGAGTACTGCAGAAGCGGAGCAGCAGCTGAGATAATTTTATGATTTTTTAGAAGGATTCTTTTATTATAATATATGAAAATCGAACGATTTTATCGCTAGAATCGTTCGATTTTCGGACAAAAAATCAATTTTAAAGTTGTGTAACAGATCACTAATACGGTTTGAGTGGACCGGCAGATTAGAAAATAAGCTTTCCCTTATGCTTCAATAATCTTGCACCATTCACAATCAGAAGCACGCCGGACACGATTCCGGTTACGAGAATACAGATCCCGATCACAATATTTCCGGCACCGGCAGATCCCATTGTTTTGTAAATTTTTTCTTCCATATAATAAACCCTCCATGTTCTAAGATGATTTTATTTTGAATATTATCTGTATTTTACCATTCTTTCAGGCAAGATACAATCAGATTTCTGCCGGAAGTCCATGAAAAGGGCACTTAAAAAATCAAGTGCCCTAGTGTATAATCAGACCAGAAGCATCGGAAGAAAAATTTCCGATTGCCCTCAGTTGAATACTTATGTAAGAGATAGCATCTAACCTTGGTCGGGGGATGCTATTTCTTTTTGTCATGATGATTATCTATGTAAGATAAAGCCGAAAATATAAGGTTACAGTTTGTAAATTCCTGGATTACGAGTATAATATATGTTACAGTTCGCACGAATATTCGGTTTCGCGGATGGCACGTGTGAACGGATCGCAGAAGAGCCATAAAGAAGCCAGGAAGGGAGCAGACATGAATTTTAACCACAGACCGCAGAGAGGACAGCGCTTGCAGCCGTTAGATGAGATCGCAGGCTTTAAGGTGCGCCCGGGACATTATAACAGGGACGGAGCGACGAGGACCGGGAACGGTATCAGCTTTACCATCCATTCGATGGGGGCGACAGGCTGTACGCTGCTTTTGTTCCGCCCGAAGGAGAAGGAGCCGTTTGCAAGGATTCCATATCCGGAGACTTACAGGATCGGAAATACGTATTCTATGCTCGTTTTCGGGCTGGATATGGAGGAATTCGAGTATGCCTACCAGTTCGACGGACCGTACGATGAGAAGAAGGGGCTTCGGTTTGATAAAAATAATATTCTGTTAGACCCTTATGCGAGAGCGGTCACCGGGCAGAGAGAGTGGGGCGAGCGCCCGGAGGGCGGCAAGGATTTTGTCTATCATGCGAGAGTGGTGGAAAATAACTTTGACTGGGGCAATGTCAAGTCGCCGGATCACCCTTCCGAGGATCTCATCATTTATGAGATGCATGTGCGGGGATTTACGAAGGACGTTTCCTCCGGTGTGAAGGCGCCGGGAACATTTGAGGGACTCAGGGAGAAGATCCCTTATCTGAAAGATCTCGGAATCAATGCTGTAGAGCTGATGCCGGTATTTGAGTTTGATGAGATGGAGAGTACCAGAGAGGTGGACGGGGAGCGCCTGTACAACTACTGGGGTTACAATACGGTCTGTTTCTTCGCACCGAACACGAGCTACAGCTCGGTTGTGGAGCACAACCATGAGGGCGATGAGTTAAAGAACCTGATCTATGAGCTGAAGGAGAACGGAATCGAGGTCATCTTAGACGTTGTGTTCAACCATACAGCGGAGGGAAACGAGCAGGGTCCGTGCTTTTCCTTCAAGGGAATCGACAATAATATTTACTATATGCTGACACCGGAAGGATATTACTACAACTTTAGCGGTTGCGGGAATGTCATGAACTGCAACCATCCGATCGTGAGCCGTTTTATCTTAGACTGCCTGCGCTACTGGGTGACTGAGTACCGCGTGGACGGCTTCCGGTTCGATCTTGCCTCAATCTTAAGCAGGGATGAGAACGGAGCACCAATGAACAACCCGCCAATCTTACAGAGCCTGGCATGTGATCCAATCCTCGGAAAGGCGAAGCTGATCGCGGAAGCATGGGATGCGGGCGGACTGTACCAGGTCGGAAGTTTCCCGTCCTGGAGCCGCTGGGCAGAGTGGAACGGCAGATACCGGGATGACCTGCGCCGTTTCTTAAAAGGAGACGGAGGGATGGCAGGCACCGCGATCACACGAATCACAGGATCAAGGGATCTGTATGATCCGGCAAACCGCGGCAACAGCGCTTCGGTCAATTTTATTACCTGTCACGATGGGTTCACGCTGTACGACCTTTATGCTTATAATGGAAAGCACAATGAGAAAAATGGATGGAATAATACAGACGGGGACAATAACGGAAACAGCTGGAATTGTGGTGTCGAGGGCGCAACGGACGATTCGCAGGTGGAAGGGCTGCGCCGGAGAATGGTAAAGAATGCATTTGCTACCCTGATGTGTAGCCGTGGAACCGCCATGTTTTTTGCCGGGGATGAATTCTGTAACACACAGTATGGCAACAATAATGCATATTGTCAGGATAACCTGACATCGTGGCTGGACTGGTCGAGACTGGAAGAATATAAGGAAATCCATGATTTCTTTCGCTATATGATCGCGTTCCGCAAGAAATACGCTATCCTGCGCAAGACAACGCAGGCAGCGGTCTGTAAGCTTCCGGAGATCAGTATCCACAATGGATTTCCGTGGAACGGCGGTACAGACAACAGCAGCAGGCTGATTGGCATTATGTACGCCGGACGGGATGAGAAGGATATCCGGGACGATATCGTCTTCTACTGCATGAATGCTTACTGGGAACCGCTTATCATGCAGCTTCCGGAGCTCCCGATGGGACTGCAGTGGCGGGTGCGCGTCAATACTTCGGTAGAGTATGAGGACGGGAAAGACTTTGAGGCAATGACGGAATTTTATTACAGAAAGACGCTGCGGGTACCGGCGCGGACGGTGGTGATACTGACAGCGGAAGAGAGCTAGAGAAATACCACAGAGTGCTTCTTTTCGGGAAGATGGGACTTTGTGGCATGTGGATTGCAATGTCGGTGGAGCACAACAGGTGAATAGGGATGACAGGATAAAATAACTCCGGATCTTACAGATAAGAGTAAGATTCGGAGTTGTTTTTTGAGTGGCAGATTATAACGTAGAACGTATTTTTACTGAATCACGGTATCTTTCTTCCAGATCCGTTCCGGTCGATAGACAATATTTCCTTTTTTCATATCCGGCACATGTGCGATTTTCGCAGGGGCGCCCTGGAACTCGAATGGAACATTGTCCACGTTTCCGTTTTTGATGTCTTCACATACCTTGCAGACATCCTCAATGATTCCGACATAGCCTTTTCCATCGCCATGGGATAGGAGGACATGGTCGTATTGTCCTTTCAGCTTTTCAGAGACTGACTGAAGCGTCTCTTCGTATTCCTCAATGCTTGTGGAGTAATCATCGAATACGAAGGTGAACGTATTGCATGCATCCCCGGTCAGAAGATAGCGGTCCCCATCTTTCTCACGGATGAGGAAGATCATGCTTCCAAGTGTATGTCCAGGGCAGGCGAACGTCTCAATTGTTACGTCACCGAGGTCGAAAGTATCCCCTCCTTCAGGTCATGCAAATCGGAGAGTGCTGCGGATGGAATATAATCCTCCTCCGGTACATAAGTGCCATGTCCTTCGAACTGCTCCATGCCAAGTCCGGCTGCACGGAAGGCATCGCTTGCATGTTTTTCATAAATATAAGTATCTTTCATGCTCATATAGACCGGAATCCCGGTATTCGCATACTCGCCGGATCCGTTCGCATGGTCGACGTGACCATGCGTTAAGAGCACCTTTAACGGATTGGTATTCTCATGGGAAGCAAGGATGGCGTCAGTCGCAGCCTTCAGGCTTCCGAAGCCGCTTCCGGTATCAAGCAGGACATTTCCCTCTGATCCCTCGATCAGATACATCAGTTCTGTTCCGAATGCATAAATTCTTGTGATATGTGCGTCAACTTTTTCGGTTGGAAAATTCAGCATTTGCGTTTCTTCCTTTCAATATTAATTATTTCCCAGTATGCTTTGTAGTCAGGTCTTTTTGAATCTGAACTGCATATTTATCAATGTTGAACGCAAGACAAACAAGCAGGATAACTACACCGATGATAGCTGGCAGATACGTGTAGGCAAATTTGATAGAAGCAATGGCACTTGCAGTCTGCGTTGCAGCCATTCCGTCATATCCTCCGATTGCAAGGATCCATCCTGCAATGGCGGGTCCGAAACCAAGCCCGATTTTCTGTCCGATGCTGACACCTGACATAACAAGTCCTTCGGAACGGATGCCGAACTTCCACTCACCGTAGTCGACAACGTCACCAGTTAAGGCAAATGCACAGGAGAAAAGTGCACCGAGCATAAATCCTTTGCAGGCGTAAAGGGCGGCAACGAGAGTGATCTTGGACGTGAAAAGTCCCGCCAGTGTAGAGGTGACAATAATGGTGACGGCACCGGCAATTAATATTTTCTTCTTGCCAAATTTACCTACAAGGCTCGGAAGAATCAGGTTCATAAGCAGTGCAGGAACCATGGCGCATGCAGAAAGGACTGCTACATAACCGGCATTTTCAAGTACATTGTTACAGAAGTAGTAAGTTACCATACCGGTAGAGCAGTTATGTAATAACAGCAGACCGAACAGTGCCATTTCCAACCAGAAAAACTTGTTTTTTGCAAGACAGGAGACAGCCTCTTTAAAAGGAACACTCTGCTCCGGAGCAGCCTCTTTTGAGTTTTCTTTCATGATATTTTCTTTTGTTCCGAAGAATCCGAATAAAATCAAGACACCGGTAGCAATTGCGTAGATAATAGCAGTGCCTCTGTAACCGACAGATTGAACGAGCGGTACCCAGAAAATAGTAACGGCAAGTGCTGCTACCTGGTTCATGATCTGCTCTAAGGAAGCGATCTTCTGACGCTCCATACCGTTTAAGGTCAGACGGGAGAGCAGTGCGGTGTGGGAAATCATGAAGATGGTGAATGCCACAGCATTAATAAACAGGTACATAATATAAACGTAAACGACTTTGCCTGTATGCCCCATATTCTCAGGAACAGAGAACAGCAGGATTAAAAATAGTGTAACCAGTGGAGCACTGAGTAAAAGCCATGGTCTTGCTTTTCCAAAACGTGTGTGTGTCTTGTCGACGAGCGATCCCATTAAGAAATCTGAGAACAGGTCGAAAAGACGGTTAATAAGCATCATTGTGGATACGGTCGCTACACCGATGCCGACAGAGTCGGTCAGGTAAGCAGAGACGAAACTTCCAACGATTGTCGTGACAATGTTTCCACCACCGGATGCGATGGAATAAGATAATTTCTGTGACACAGGTACATAACCTGTCTGTTTAGATTGTGTTTTCATAAGTCCTCCTTTTTTGCAAAGAAAAAATCAAAACTCTCACGCGAGGAGAGGATTTTCCTCTTTGGAAACAATGGTTTTGTTTTTTACTGACACTTATTGTAGAAAATTTTACCCCTAAAAGCTCCCGGTTGAACGTACTTTTTTCTTATGAAAGAATTTCTTTTTTTGGCTTCTTGTTATTTAATGAGGAATAAGATATCATGAAAATAGGATAAAAAGGTCATGTATTATGGAAAATGAAAAGAATTATCATAAAAACGGGGTGAAAAGATGAAAAACAGAGAAAAAATATATTTTGAAACAGATTATCCGGAAGATCAGGTGCACATTCACAGTGAAATGGAAATTCTGTATATCCTGCAGGGGCACTGTGCCGTATTTGTAAACGGGAAAAATTTTGTGATGAAGCCGGAGGATCTCGTTGTATTTAATCCGTTCGAGGCACATCAGACGTACCGGGAAGAGGGCGGGCACGTCCTGTCGCTGTTTATTCCAATACAGTATCTGACGGAGGCGGAGATCAGAACGGTATTTTGTGCATCGGCACTCCAACCGGAGAAGGAAGTGAGTTTTGATATGCTTCGGGGGCGGTTGGCAGAGATCTTCCGTGACTATACGGATAGTTCCGCGCACCGGAGGCTGAATTTGTATGCCGAACTGTTAGAGCTTTTCAGCATTTTGCAGCAGGATTTCTCTCTTGAAGATTCCAGGGAATCCGGGTATGGTGCGAAGGAACAGAAGAAAGTGGAGCAGAGGCAGAAGGTGTTGTCGTATATCTGGGAGCACTATATGGATCCTCTGACATTAAAGAGTGTGGCGGCAGAGTTCTATCTGTCGGAAGGTTATTTTTCAAGACTGTTTCAGGAGATGTCTGGGAAAAGCTTTTCCGATTATCTGCGGAGCGTCAGACTGTCGGCAGCGAGAAGGGAACTGCTGCGGGCAAAGTCATCGGTCACAGAGACAGCATTTTCGTGTGGGTTTGGAAATGTGAATACGTTTATCGAGGCATTTCATCGGGAATACGGGCTGACACCGGGAACTTTTTTGCAGCAGGAGAAGCAGAAAAGCCAGGAGGCAGAGGGAGAACCTGCAGAGGAAGAGATCTATTTTGCAGAGGAGATTTCCTACATGAGCCTGCTGCGGTACAGAACGTCGGAGACGAAGAATAATTTCCTGCACTTGTCTGGTAATGAAAAGATAGAAGTTGATTTTACTGCCAGGGCATCTGCTTTTCATCCAATATGGAAGATGACAACCAGTGGAAGCTATGCGAAGGAACTTTTATATGCGGTCGTGCAGGAAATCTTTCAGAAAGTGAAAAAGGAAATTCGGTTTGAAAATCATTTGCTTCATGGAATTTATGAGGATGAACTTGGAGTCTGCCACAGAAAAGAAGATGGAAGCCTTGGTTTTAATTTTGTCTATCTGGATATGATTCTGAAATTTCTGGTAGAGGAATTGCAGGTGACACCGTGGATTGTATTGGATTATACGCCCTCATGCCTTGTGGTAAAGAGAAAAAAACGATATTTTGGCAGTCATGTGATAAATCTTCCGGAAAATATAGAGGAGTGGACGTTACTTGTCACAGAGACACTAAAACATATGGCGGCCGTGTTTGGAATCGTGAATGTCTCCTCGTGGAAGTTTTCAATGGAGCAGGCGATACAGGTTTCTGTCGGCAACTGCGACATGGAGGAGTACAAAGCTTTTTATCTTGCAACGTACCGCGCAATCAAGGCAGTGCTTCCGGATGCAGAGATCTTCGGATTCGGTCTTGATACCGGGTTTGTGGCATTAGATTCCAACACAGAATTTGAAGAACTGTTAGCATTTGCAAAGGAGCATGACTGTCTGCCGGATATACTCAGCTTTCAGTGCTTTTTCTGCGATTATTCGAAACTAAAACAGACGGAAGTTGATTTTGACATGGCGCTGGATGAAGTATATCCGCTTTCAGAAAATCTGGATATTTTATCGGAGGAACTGGATCAGATCCAGAAGGTATCAGAGAGGTTCGGGGTGTCCATTCCCATCTACATTATGGTGGTAAATGCAGGAATGTGGGGAAGAGGACCGGGAAATGACACCTGTTTTAAAGCTGCCTTTACTGTCAGGAATGCATTGAAAAACAGAGACCGTCTGATAGCATACGGAACAGGCGCAGTGATTGACCATGCACAGTCCCTGCTCCCAACGAATTCTATGTACCATGGAGGTTTTGCCATGATCACGTTTAATGGAATACCGAAGGCAGCCTACGAAGGGCTTCTGCTTTTAAATGAGTTAGAAGGGGGTGTGATCGGGGAAGGGGAGGATTATATCATTACCCGCACTGAGAACGGACGGGAATTTTACATTCTGTTATACCATTACTGTTCCTATAATCTGGCACGACACAGAAGGACAGTATTATCTCCGGCGGAGGAGCGCAATTATGACCGATATTATGAATATGAAGAGAAAGGGGCAAAGTCGATCCGCATTTTTATGAGAGGACTTCCATCTGGAAAAAGCTGTTTTCTGGAAACACATTATGTCAATCGTGAGCATGGGAGCAGCTACGATGTCTGGATGAAGATGGGGGCACCGGTCAACCCAAACCGGAAGATTCTGGATTATCTCATGAGCCGGTCAGGGTTCGAGATTGAGACAGAGGATCTGCCGGTATCTTTGGACGGGACGATTACACTGTCGATTCTGTTAGAACCGCATGAGGTGCGGGTGATCCACGGAGTATTGGAGTGAACCAGTTCACCCGCACCATTCGCAAAAATGTATCTTCGATACTGTGCAGCCTAAGTTCAGATTCTGCAAGAATAAGTGCAAATACTGTATTGACATTACCGGATATTGCCGATAACATTTAATATGCAGACGTAAAAAAGTTGCGTGATGGTTCCTGTTTTTACGAGGCGCAGGAACCGTATCAATCTTATAAAACAGGGAGGGTTTATTGAAGATGCAGGTAAGAAAAAGAACCTACAGCGGCACAACATCAAACGATGTCAGCCAGAGAGAAATTGACAACCGGAAGCTTTCAAGAAGAGTAGCAGCAGAAGGAGTTGTTCTGTTAAAGAATGATGGGGTACTTCCGGTAGCAGCCGATCAGCCGATTGCAATTTTCGGAAACGGAATCGCGAATATCATCAAGGGAGGAACCGGATCCGGGGACGTCAATTCCAGAGATGTTGTCTCTGTATTAGAGGGACTCCGCAATGCCGGATATCCGATCGTAAATGAAGCGGACACACAGAAATATATGGAAGAGTATGACAGAGCTGGCAGAGAATGGGGCGCAGAAGTATTGAGACGGATCGAGGCGCTTCCGGCTGGAAGTGATATGGCGTTTTTCGGTGTGATCGCGGAAGTAAGAAGAGAGGAAGTTGAAGACATTCCGGTGAAAAAAGAGACGCTTGAGCAGGCAAAGGCAGTTCTCTATGTGATCAGCCGTATTGCAGGAGAGGGAAACGACCGCTTCACAAAAGAGGGAGATTATTACCTGTCAGAAGGCGAGAAGAAACAGATCGCAGAGATCACAAAGTATAACCAGAACATTGTCCTGATTATCAACACCGGTGCGCAGATTGACTTGACCGAGATGCAGCAGAATGAGGCGGTAAAGGGAATCGTTTATCTGTCACAGCCTGGATGTGAGGCAGGAAATGTCATCGCAGACATCATCTCCGGAAAGGTGAACCCATCCGGTAAGCTGACTTCCACCTGGAGCGTGAAGTATGAGGATTTCCCGAATGCGGCAACGTTCTCCCATTGCAATGGTGACACGACAAATGAAAAGTATGAGGAAGGCATCTATGTCGGATACCGTTACTTCGACAGCTTCGGTGTGAAGACGTTATATCCGTTCGGCTATGGCTTATCCTACACAACATTCACAACAGACCACGTACAGGTGGCAGCAGAAGGCAATACCGTGACGGTGACAGCAACCGTGACAAACACAGGAAAAGCAGCCGGAAAACAGGTTGTGGAAGTGTACGCAGCATGCCCGCAGGAGGCAAGAAGCAGAGAGTTGAAGAAGCTTGTCGGCTTTAAAAAGACAAGCCTTTTAAAGCCGGGCGAGAGCGAGAACGTGACAGTGGCAGCAGATGCAAAGAACTTTGCTTCCTTTGATGAGAAGCAGGCAGCATGGGTTGTAGATGCAGGGGAATATGCAATCTTCGTATCCGAGCATGCAGAACAGAATACGTTATCAGGTGTCCTTTCTGTGGCAGAGGACTGTGTGATCGAGAAAGTATCCCACATTGCACCGCTTCAGGAGGAGTTAAAAGAGCTTGAGGCACCGAAGGCAGTCGCAGATGCATTTACAGAGGCATGGAAAGAAGAGGCAGCAGGACTTGCCCGCGTTATATATGCGCCTACGGAAGTAGCAGCAGAAAGAATCCCGGAGAAGGCTCATGCAGCAGAGGCGAGAGCGATTGCAGAGAAGATGTCAGACGATGAGCTCGTTGCCATGTTAATGGGCGAGATTACAAAGGGACAGGATAATATCCGTGAAAATGAACTTGTTCCAACCGGAATCTTCGTTCCGGGTGCAGCCGGTGAGACAAGCTGCCGCTTTACTGAGAAGTATGGCGTACCGGCAGTGTCCATGGCAGATGGCCCTGCAGGACTTCGTCTGATGAAGAGCTATGACGTGGACAACGAGAGCGGATTAATTTATGGATTCAGCCTTCTGTCAGTCCTTGGCGGTGATTTGTTTAAGAAAGATTACCACAGGGAGAATGTCACAACTTACCATCAGTATGCAACTGCCATCCCGATCGGAACCTTATTAGCACAGACCTGGGATCCAGATGTGATCGAGGAAGTCGGTAAGATGGTAGGACATGAGATGTTAGAGTTTGGTGTGGCATGGTGGCTTGCACCGGGTATGAATATCCACAGAAATCCACTCTGCGGAAGAAACTTCGAATACTATTCCGAAGATCCGTTCATCGCAGGTAAGATTGCAGCAGCCATGACAAAGGGTGTCCAGAGTATT
>ERZ773107.667-NODE-667-length-36066-cov-9.543417_pt1 | contig 36066 bp, 26 predicted proteins | sample MGYA00580571_ERZ773107 | MGnify/ENA primary metagenome ERZ773107 (study PRJEB29015, sample SAMEA2737843) | human gut metagenome | biome: human gut; feature: human-associated habitat; material: faeces | place: China | collected 2012 ... | reverse complement strand
TACGACCTCTTGAGTACATCTGCATATTTAATTTTGTTGCGCGGAACTTCCCGCAAGGTGCGATTTCGAGTCAATCTCGTTACGACCGCTTCGATACGTCTGCATATTCGGTTTTGCTGCGGGGCCGGTCGGGCACGGTACAACTGGTGCTGATTGGCTGTACAGCTTATTATAACAGCTCCCGCGAGGAATGTCAATTCTCTGCAGGGGGTAATTCTCGGGTTCATTCTCGGTGGGGCGGCGGGCTATGGCATGGTGCGGGGAACACAGCCGTGCAGAAAGTCTGCCGTATTCTGCATAACCTCCCCCAAAATCTGTATATTTCGCAGGGTGTCGGGTGTTTCGAGGGAGTGATTTGCCTGCGCGTAGACGGTTATCGGCGTGCCGTTGGCGCGGCTTTGCGCGGTGACGGCGTCCACATCGCTCCATGGGTCGGCGGCGCCAAGGAAGGCAATCGCGTGCTGCGGGGCAAACTCATAGGTCAGGGCCAGCGGCGTGTACAGCACGTGGCGGCAGGGCACGGCGTGCTTTTGGGCGTAGGCGGCGGCAATGGCCGTGCCGATGCTTTTGGAAAGAAACAGCACATCGTCATATTGTGCCCAGCCCACCGCGGCCAGCTGGGCTTCGGCCTGCGTGTACAGGGCGTCAAAGGCGGCGCGCAGGGCGGCGGGATTCTCCCGCAGACCGTCCTTCTGGCAGGTGTATTGCAGCAGAACCGCGTGGTCATACCCGGCAGTAGCCGCCAGCTTGCGGCTGTAGTACAGCAGCGGCTTATCACAGTGGTAGCCGATACCCGGAAAGCAGACAACCAGCTTCATCTCGGCACCCTCCTTGCTTGATGATTCCGGTGGGACGGTCTGGCCCCACCCCCAAAGTATACCACCGCGCCGCCGCAGGCACAAGACAAAATCTGCGCCGCCGGTTGACATTTTCCTGCCGGGATGCGACCTTTAAAGCAGGGCTGCGGCCTTTATCCCTCTACTACAAAGGAGCCTGCCTATGTTCACTGCACAGGCGCTGAAAAGCCTGAACAAGCTGGAAATGCTTGTCTACCAGTATGTTATGGAGCATCGCTTCGCCGTCCCCTATATGCGCATCCGGGAGCTTGCCACCGAGGCGCACGTTTCCACCACCACCGTGCTGCGTTTCTGCAAAAAGATGGGTGCGAGGGCTTCTCGCAGTTCAAATGGAAGCTGAAGGAGGAGGGCGGCACCAACGCCCGCGACAAGGACATCCCCGATTCCTTGAGCGAGCTGCAGACCTTTTTCTGGTGGGTCGGCACACCGGCCTATCAGGAAAAGCTCGAAAACGCCGCGGCCATCATTGCCCGCATGGAGCGCATTTTTATGGTGGGCATCGGCAATTCCGGCAGCATTGCCAGCTACGGTGCGCGGTATTTTTCCAATCTGGGCAAATTTGCGCTCTGCGTGTCAGACCCATTTTACCCCAGCACGCTGGCCCAGTTCTGCGACCTGACGCTGCCTTATTACACAACCATGCGCCGCAGCGAAGCCGAAAACTACGATTATTCGTCACAAATCTAGGCGGTCTATCTTCTGGGGTCCCTGGCACGGCGTGTGCACAACCGCCTGAATGAGTGATACTACACAAAAAACAGCACGCTTTCCGCAAAAATAGGTTGCTTTGCGGCGCGTGCTGTTTTTTTACGACCCAAAACTACTGACAACGCAGACTTTTCGGCTATACTGATGACAGTTCCCAAAGCGCGCAGGGAACGGAGTATCCTCTACCCACTCCGTTAAAAACACTGTGAAGGTGAATCACTGTTATGGCTACGGAAATTCGTGACTATGCCAAGCTCGCCGCGGACATCCGCGAGGCTGTCGGCCCGGAAAACATCATCAGTGCGGCAAACTGTGCCACTCGTCCGCGCCTTGTCCTGAAGGAGCCCCCTCGGCGGAGGTCACACAGCAAATCTCCGAGATGCCCGCCGTCATCAAGGTGATGGAGAACGGCGGCCAGTACCAGATCGTCATCGGCACCCACGCCAATGACTGTCTAACAAATGGGGTGCAGTTCAAATGTCTCAACGCAGCTTTTTTGTTTAGGAAACGTAGCTTTCCGGTACGTCCGCCATCGTGACGTATTTCTGCATGGCGTCCTCAAGGCTCATACCGTCGGCCACTGCGTCGCGGCGGCAGGCGTTGACGGCCTGAATCTCCTTCATCTTCTCGCCGGTCAGGCTGTAGCCCTTCATGGCAATCAGGGTGGCGGCCCATGCAATCATCGGAATGACGCAGAACAGCACGATAACCACCACGTTCATGTCCGGAGTGTACGGGTCATACTGGGTGGGCAGGCTTTCGAGCCCGATAAAGCTGACGGCCACGCCGACCACGGTGGCGGACAGGCTGGACACCAGCTTATCCACCAGGCTGAACAGCGTACCCATAATGCCGGGGATGTACTTGCCGGACTGGTAGGTTTCATAGTCAGAGCAGTCAGCTACCATCGGAATCGGCATATCGGCGGTGGCGTAGTACGCGCCGTAGCCGATGCCGAACAGCAGGATAAACAGAATCGTGTACAGGTTAATGGAGAGACCACCCTCGCCCAGCAGGCTCAGGGTAAAGCCGTCACCGTGGCCCCACAGCAGCAGCAACACCAGCACGCCAACATAGCAGACCAGCGCCACGCTGACATAACGCATCAGACTGGCCTTCTGGCCGTGCTTCTGGCTGGTGCGCACCGTCAGCAGGAAGAACGGCACACTGAACACATAGCCCAGCACCATCATGGGCAGGTACAGGCCATCATAGTTGCCCATCATGCAGCCGTACAGCATACACAGCACGGTGGTGTTGGTGGCGATGGAGAGCGCCAGCTTGCAGCCGGCACCGGCCACCATCAGGCGCTGCATCGGCTTGTTCTCCTTGATAATCTGCACATACTCGGCAACCTTGATTTTCTCGGTCTTTTCGCCGCCGATGCCAAAGTACTTGGGCTGGTCCTTCTCCCAGATTCCGATTACGGCCAGCAGGGTGAGCAGAATTGAGATTGCAATGCCGACCGGAGCCAGCGTGCGGAAGAAGCCTGCGGAGGCGTAACCGCCCTCATAATTCTTGGCCAGAATCGGCGCAAAGAACTGCATGGCACCCATGCCGAGCAGCGAGCCGACGGTGTTGAAAATCGTGAACAGCGGGCGCTGCTTGGGGTCATTGGTCAGAACCGTCTGGCCGGAGCGGGTGCAGCTGGTCTGGAAGGTGTAGCCGATGACCCAGACTGCATACAGCGCCACAAACACGGCATAGCGCGCCCACATCATCGTGTCGGGAATCAGCGGGGTCAGGCAGTACAGCACCAGAATACTGACGGCCATAATCAGGTTGCCGATGACCATAAACGGCCGGAACTTGCCGAACTTGCCGTTCGTGCGGTCCATCAGCGCGCCGATAACCGGGTCGGTGACGGCGTCAAACAGGCGCATACCGGTGACCATGACCGAGGCGAAAATCATCGACAGGGCCAGCACCTTGCTGCCGAATGTGGCAATGTAGGAAAGCACCAGAACATAATAGACGTTCGTGGCACCGTTATTCAGCGGGAACAAAACCAGCTGATAGGTTTTGGCGCGGTTGACACTCGCAGCCTTCGCGTTTTCACTCATAGGGGGTTCTCCTTGCTTGACAAAGAATCCCCCGCCGCACCACAAGCGGCGGCGGGGGAAGGCTTACGGAAAATTACTGCTTGTCAGCTTCAGTGGTTTCGGTGCTTGCCTCGGTCTCGGTGGTCTCGGCAGCTTCGGCAGCCTCCACCACAGCGGGTGCGGCCTTCTTGCGCTTGATGGCCACAACCAGACGCCAGATGCACAGGGCACACAGGACGGCCAGCACGACAATCAGGGCGTAGATAGCGGTCTGCCACCACGGGGTGACGGTCTGCAGGCGGTCACCGGCGCTCCAGCCGTTCATGGCGTTGGAGTTGACAACCGTGTACAGGATGTTGTGCATGGACTCGCGCATCTGGGAGACGATGTAGGCATCGTTCACATAGTTGGCGGCCTTGGTGGTGTGAATCATCGGCATCGGGCTGTCCCAGATGTCGGAACCGGCAATCAGGCCGTCCACCAAGTCCATGTACTGGCTGGAACCGGAGAAGTCGGTGATAATCATACCGCGCATACCCAGCTCACCGCGCAGGAAGCCGGTCAGCAGGTTGCTGTAAGCGCCGCACCAGGTGGCACCCCAGCGGTTGAAGCCGGTCATAACGCTCCATGCGCCGCCATCGGTGATGGCCTTGTCGGCAACCTCCAGATAGATTTCGCGGGCAGCCTGTTCGTTCAGCCAGGTGTTGACGCCGCGGCGGCTGGACTCGGAATCGTTCAGGGCAACGTGCTTCAGGTAGACGTACACGCCCTTGGACTGGATGGCGTTGACCTCGGCTGCGCAGATGGTGCCAGCGATGAACGGATCCTCGGCGTAGTACTCGAAGTTGCGGCCGGAATAGGCGGTGCGGTGCATATTGATGCCGGGGCCGTACAGGCCGGAGTAACCCATGGCCAGGCAGTCCTCGCCGATGCAGCGGCCAACCTCAGCGATGAGGTCGGTGTTGAAGGTGGCGGCCATGACATCCTCAGAGGTGTAGCACATGGCGGAAGCGCCGCCGGTCAGGGAAGCGGTCAGACCCTGCGGGCCGTTCTCGTCCTTGGTAGCGGTCTTGCCGATGGAGGCAGCCGCCGCGGTGTTGTGGAAGCCCAGCGTGATGGTGTTGACCATCTCATCGTAGGTCAGCTGGTCCAGCAGGGTGTTCCACTCGGGGTCATCGTAGCTCTTGCCAATCATGCTGGCAAGGGTCAGGCCGTTCTCAGCGCCCAGCGTGGGCATTTCTACGCTGTCGGCCAGGCTGCCGTCATACTGGGTGAAGGCAAGGTCAGCGGCCAGCGTCTCGTTGGCGGTCAGCTGTGCGGGGGCGGTGGGGAAGGTGCCGGTCCAGTCGGAACGGCTCAGCCACTTCACGGTGCCGGGGGCATCGCTGCTCTTGTTGGGGTCGGCCTCATCAAACAGGTTGGTGATGGCCGTGCCGTTCTCGCTGGTGGCAAAGGTGGTGGTGTCAAGAGCGGCGTTGTTCCAGACGTAGGTCAGGTCGGTGTTGCCGTCGGTGGTCATACGGCCGTCGGTGTTCTCCACGGTGTAGCCCTTGGCGGCCAGAATGTTGTTCACAGCGTTGTGGCTGTCGGTGGCGGCGGTGAAGTAGTAGTCACCGGCGTCCAGAATGTAGGTCTTGGCGTTGTTGGCATCGTAGGTGCGCAGCTCGTCCTTGTCCACCGTGATGGTGACATCCTCGGACGCACCGGGGGCCAGCACATCGGTCTTGGCAAAGCCGCACAGCTCAGCAGCGGCCTTCTCAATGCCGTTGGCCTTGTCATAATCGGTGTAGGGGCTCTGGAAGTAGACCTGCACGGTCTCCTTGCCGGAGTAGGTGGAGCCGCTGTTGGTGACGGTCAGGGTGACGGTGAAATCGTCCGCACCCTCGGTCACCTTGAAGTTGCTGTAGTCGAAGGTGGTGTAGCTGTCGCCGTAGCCGAAGGGGAAGGCAACGGTGGTGGCCCAGTCATAGTCGCCTGCGTTGGCAGTGCCCATGACAACGTCCTCATAGCGGGTCTCGAAGTAGCGGTAGCCGAGGTAGATGCCCTCCTGATAGACGCTGTACATACCCTGCACGTCGGCACCCTCGGTCAGCAGGTCAAACTCTGCTGCGTTGGGGTAGGCCTGTGTGTAGAAGTTGTACATGGCGGGGTTGGCCATATTGTCATACAGGTAGGTGTCCACCAGGCTGCCGGAGGGGGTAACGGTGCCGGCCAGCAGCTGGCCCACGCCGTTGATGCCGGTCTGGCCGACGTCGCCGATCCACAGGGCGGAGTCGATGCCGTAATCCTCACCGCAGATTTCGGGGTTGAGGAAGTCCATCTCGATGGCGTTGGAGGAGTTGATCAGCACCACAATGCGCTTGAAGGTGCCGTTGTCCTTCAGCGTCTTGAGGTTGGCCAGCAGCTCCTTCTCCTCGGCGGAGAGGGCCAGATAGTTGCCGTCGCCCTCTGCGCCCTTGTTCCAGTAGTCATCGGTGCCGTTGTCGCCGCTGGGCAGGTCGGCGCCCTCACCGCCGGAGCGGGACAGCACCACGATGGCGGCATCGCCGTACTCGGCAAAGCTGGACTCGGCGCTGGACAGTGCGCTCCACGGTGCCTCGTTGACGGCATACTGGGTGTTTGCCTCCAGCGTGTCGGAAATGGCATCGGGGGTCTTGCGGCTGTACTTGCTCATCATATCGTCAGAGCTGTACAGGTTCCACAGTGTCTCGTTGACGTTGAGGCCCTGGGACTCCAGCGCCTGCTTGAGGTTGGGTGCCTTGGAGGTATCCACCGAGCCGGAGCCAGTGCCGCCGTACATCAGGTCAACAGCGCCGTGGCCGAACAGGCTGACCTTGGCACCGCTTGCCAGCGGCAGGGCGGCGTTCTCGTTCTTCAGCAGAGCGGCACCCTCGGCCTCGACCTGTGCGCAGAGCTCAGCCTCATAGGCCTCGCGCTCTGCATCGGAAGCAAAGTCGCTCTTGAAATACTCGGTGTCCGCGGTGGTGTCACCCTTGATAATCTTGTAGGTGTCCGCGTTCAACGCCACATTCAGCGTGGTGGCGTACTGGTTGGCAATCACGTTGCCAACCACAGCACCGGCGGTCAGCACTGCGGTCACGCCGGTCAGCGAGCCCCACAGAGCAACGCCGCTGCCTTTTTTCTTCTTTGCCATATGTCTCTTCTCCTTGGTTTTATCTAAACAGCCGCGATGTGCGGCGTGTTTTCGTGGTTATACCCAGTTTGCGCTGGTGGATTTCTTCTTGGCCAGCTTGTAGTCGGGGTTGGGTGTCTCGACCTTGCGGAACACGGCTTCGTCAATGCAGTCCCCTGCCACGGCCTGTACCTTGGTTTCGCCGTTCAGCTTGACGCGGAACTTGAAGATGTGCTCACCCTCCTGCTCGTCCAGCTTTGCGCCGTTGACATAGAGGCTGACGTTCTTCTGGTTGGAGTAGACCTTGACCTCAATCTCGTTCTGGGTGCGGTCGATGAAACGCTTGGAGCAGATATGCACAAACGGCTCGTCGCTCCACCATGCTTTATAGATGTAGAAGCTGTCCTTCTTGGTCTTGCGGTCAAAGGTCACAAGGCCCTTGTGGTTCATGCCCGGCTCGCCGCCCTGGTCGCGGGCATCGGCGGCGAAATCGTACATATTCCACACATGGGTGGCCCACAGCCACTTGTGGCGGTCAAAGCAGCGCAGCATATACTCGTGGTAGATAGCCTGATACTCCTCGGTGTGGTCGCCGCGGTGGGGGTGGGCGCTGTGCAGGTTCGGCATACCCTCGGCGCCGTACTCACTGAAGCCAAGCGCGCGGTTCGGGTAGCAGAGGTGGAAGAAGTCCATCCACAGATCGTTCAGGAACAGCCCCGGCACATACCAGCCGAGATAGAGGTTCCAGCTGACAAGGTCTGTAATGTGCGCCACCGGGTTGAAGGGGCCGCACATGGCATAGCAGGCCAGCGTGGTCAGGCGGGTCTTGTCCATCTCATGGCAGAGGTCATTCAGCACACGGTGGTTGTCCAGCATATCGCGCTTGTCCTTGGTGCTGATGGTGATCTCGTTGGAAACGCCCCAGCAGACGATGCAGGCGTGGTTGTAGTTCTGGACAATCAGCTCTTTCATCTGGGAAATCGTGTTCTCGCGGCCGTTGTTCATATGCTCGGAGATGTAGGGGATTTCCGCCCAGACCACCATACCGGCCTCATCGCAGAGGTCATAGAAATACTGGTCGTGCTGATAATGCGCAAGGCGAATCGTGTTCGCGCCCAGCTCCTTGATCAGCTGCATATCCTCCTCGTGCATTTCCCGGGTGATGGCGTTGCCCAGCCCCTTGCGGTCCTGATGGCGGGAAACGCCGTGCAGCGGATAGGCGCGGCCATTGAGGAAGAAGCCTTTCTGCGGGTCAACATGGAAGCTGCGCACGCCGAACCGCTGGCGGACTTCGTCCTGCACTTCCCCATTCAGCACCAAGCGCACCGCGCAGGTGTAGAGATACGGGTCGCGCACGCCGTCCCACAGGTGGGGATGCTCAAGCGTCACGGTGGTGTCGGTGCCCCCGCCGGTCAGTACCTCTGCACCGGCAGCGTCCAGAATCGAGAACTCGATTTCACCCTCACCCTCGACCCAGGATTTGACGGCAATGTCAGCCTTGCTGCCGCTGACGGTCGGGGTAATCTGCACACCGCAGCCGCCGAGATAATTCATTGCAATGTGGTTCTTGTTGACCACCAGCAGCGTCACATCGCGGTAGATGCCGCCGTAGAAGGTGAAGTCGGCTTTCTGGGGGTAGACGCGGTCATTCTTGCTGTTGTCCACAGCGACAACCAGGTCGTTGTTCTCTGCCAGCAGCGCGGTGATGTCAGCGCGGAAGGTGGAGTAGCCGCCGTCATGGGTCATAATCTCCTGACCGTTCAGCGTGACATCCGCACTGGCGTTCACGCCCTCAAACTGCAGCCAGACCTGCTGGGTGGCCGCGTCAAAGGCGGGTGCCGCGAACTGCGTTTTGTAGGTGCAGGTGCCGCGCCAGTAATCGTTGCCGCCGTCCTGACCGTCGATGTTGTTCCATGTGTGGGGCAGAGTCACGGCGGTGGTTTTGCCGTCGGGGCCGGTGAACTGCCAGTTTTCCATCAGCTTGGTCGTGCTTCGCATTGCGCCCTCCTGTGTTGTTTTTTGTTGCGAGCTATATTTTAATAAGCTGTTAAATTATTTTCAATACTCTTGCGAAAAGTGGTTGTCCTTCCCCCGCGAACGGTCTTGACCTTACAAAAAATGCCCACGGAAATTGTACAAATTGCACAATTTCCGTGGGCTGATTTTTACTGCGCCAACGGCAGAACTATTTTAAAGCAGCACCCCTCCTCAGGGGATTCCTGCGTGAGCACACCGCCATATTTGCGGATGATTTTTTCAATCACCTTATACTCGGGGCTGGCCTTCCGCACGGATTCCGCGGGTGCCTGCTCCGGCGGAACCGGCGTGATGAGGTGAATCACGGCAAAGCCCTGCCGCTGCACCACCGTTACATCTATCTGGCGGGAGTCGGGCGGCTCCAGATTGGCCACAAGGCCAATGGCACCGTCCAGCATACCGGCAAACAGCGCGTAGAGGTCTGCGGCCTCCATAAAGGCCAGCGCCTTGCCGTCCGCCACCGTGTTGATGCTGATGCTGTGCGTCTCGCAGTCCAGCGCCTTCTCGGTCAGCACCGTGTCCAGCACCTCATTGCCGGTGTTGCTGCAATGGTCCAGCAGGTTGACGGCGCGCAGGGCATCTGACCAGTCCTGCTCCGGGAAATCCGCGGGCAGAGATTTGCGCACGGCGGCCAGCTGCATTTTTAAATCATGGCAGCGCTTGTTGATAAGCTGCACATTGCGCTTTGCCGTCTGGTACTGGCTGCGCTGGCGCTCATACAGGGCGTTGACGGTTTTCAGCTCCCTGCCCAATGCTGAAAGCCCGAACGCCGCGTTCTGCCCCATCAGAATGGCCGGGCAGTAGAGCTGTATCAGCAGCGTGACAAACACATAGCGGGAGGAAAACGGCTGCCCGCCACGGTACATCCGCATAAGCGCCTGAAACTGCACCGTAAAGATGAGCCCCAGCACCAGCGCACTGCCCAGCTGCAGCGGCTGTATGCGGAACCCCTCGACCAGCGGCAGCATCGGCACCACAGTAAACCGAATCAGCAGATAAAATGCCACGGTGAACAGAATCTGGGCCTCTATCAGCTGGACAGGCGTCATGGCTGCGTTCAGATCCAGAACCCAGCACAGCAGCAGCCAGATCTCATAGGCGCTGTAGGTGGTTATCATCACCCAGACCGCGCAGTAAACGGCGGTGCTGACCGTGAGCTTTGCGGTGCGCCACACGGTCCACGCACAGAGCGCGTACCCCAGCAAATCCAGCAGTACAGGCAACACAATGCCGCTTGCGTGGCCCATCTTAACGTGGCCGACCAGAAACAACACCGGCAGCACCAGCAACATGGTGCGCTGGGCATGGGGCGGATGGGACAGAGAGTGGGTGTATACCAGTATGGACACCCACAGCAGCAGCGTGGACACCAACCCCGGGGTGCTCAACAGGGCGGGAAAGTTCATCGTATCTCCCCCACATATTCCAACATGGCCTGGGTGAAGGCGGCTTTCTGGCGGCGGCTGAGCTCCAGCTCCACGTCATCCACCCGCACGGCGTCCCCCTGAATCCCCAGCACGTGCCGCAGGTTGACCAGATAGCACTTGTTGCAGCGGGCAAAGCCATGCTTCTGCAGCAGCTTCTCGGCGTTCTGCAGGCTGCTTTTGACCACAAAGGAATCCGTTTTTGTGTGGCAGATGACCGCGTGGTCGACGGTTTCTATCCACAGGATGTCATTCACGGACAGGATCTTCAACCCGTCATCGGTCTGCAGCGATACCGTCATGGCGGCGCGCCGCCGCGCCCGCTTGACCGCCCGCGCCAGCCGCATACTGAACGGCGCATAGCTCACCGGCTTGACCACAAAGTCCAGCGCGTCCACCTCATAGCCGTGGATGGCGCACTGGGCCATATTGGTAATGAACATCAGTACAACGTTTTTGTCCTCTTCCCGGATGCGCTCCGCCGTTGGCATACCGCCCAGCAGCGGCATATCCACATCCAGCATGATGATGTCAAACCCGGTCTGATACGGCATGGCAATGGCGGCACCGTCCGCAAACGGCACTACCTCCACCGCCAGGTGGTTTTCCTCCGCATACTGCCGTACATAGCCGCAAAGCTGTTCCCGCATAGCCAGCTCATCATCCACCACCGCGATCCGCAGCATATGCTCTCCTCCTTCGTGAACTGTTCTGCCTTTATTATAGGGGATACTGCTGCATTTTGCAAATAGCCGGCCTGTACCAAATGGCACAGGCCGGCTATTTCTGACTTTACTTATGCAGATGCAGAGCTCTTTTTAGCCCTTGACGCTGCCGAGGGCGACGCCGCGGACAATGTACTTGGACAGGCAGAGGTAGACGATGATGACGGGCAGGATGGCGATGGTGATGGCCATATAGACCTTGCCCATATCAAACTTCAGAAAGTCTGCACTGCGCAGCTGGGCGACCAGAATGGGAACGGTTTTCCACTTCGCATCGTTGATAATCAACGCGGGGATGAAGTAGTTGTTCCACGCGCCGACGAAACTGAAGATGGCCTGCACAGCCATGGCGGGCTTCAGGATGGGAAGAATGACCTTGTTGAAGGTGTTGAACTCACCGGAGCCGTCAATGCGCGCTGCGTCGATAATCTCACGTGGGAGGCTGGAATCCATGTACTGCTTCATGAAGAAGAACACGGTCGGCGCGGCAATGCTGGGCAGAATCAACGGCCACAGCGTGTTGGTCAGGTGCATCGAGTCCATCAGGTTCAAAAAGCCCAGCGCGGAAACCTGTGTCGGCATTGTCATGATGAGCAGGATAATCGTGAACGCCGCCTTTTTGAACTTGAAGTCATAGGCGTAGATGGCGTAGGCCGTCAGCGCGCTGAAATACACCGACAGCGCTGCGTTGGCCGCAGAGACGATCAGGCTGTTGCGCAGGCCGGTCAGAATCGGCACGTTGGCATCGTGGGTGGTGTTGTAGAAGTTGGTGCCAAAGCTGCCGCGGGGCATGGGATCAAAGCCCTGCTGGATGGTAAAGTTGTTGTGCGTGGAGTTGACAATCAGCACGTAGAAGAAGAACAGGCACAAAAAGCTGAGGAAAAACAGCACGATGTAGGCAATCACACGGCGGGCTGTCAGGGCCGGGTCATGGATGTGCTGGGCCTTCTCCGTGTTCTGTACAGGCTTTGTCGCATTCGGCATATCCATCAGGCTCCTTTCTTAGCGGCAGCGTGTGCTGCCTTTTTGCGTGCCTTTTCGGCTTTGCGTTGCTCGCGGGTCAGGCCGTCATCCTCCTGCGTGAGGGTGAAGTAGATAATCACACAGAGCACCGCGCAAATCAGGAACATCAGCACCGAGATAGCACCGGCAGTGCCGTAGTTCTTGCTGTACAGATGCTGGTTCAGGTACATAATAATCGTGTTGGTCGAGCCGTTGGGGTCGCCCTTGCCGTTCGTCAGAACCTGCGGCACATCGAACATCTGCAGGCCGCCAATCAGGCTGGTGATGAGGGTGTAGACCAGCAGCGGGCGAATCAGGGGAATGGTAATCTTCCAGAACATCTGGTTCGAGGACGCACCGTCCAGCTGGGCGGCCTCGTACAGGCCGGGGTCAACGCCCATAATGGCAGCCATCAGGATGATGGTGGTGTTGCCGAACCACATCAGGAAGTTCATCAGGCCCACCAGCCCGCGGGCCGTCCAGACGTTGGACAGCCAGCGCACCGGCTCACTGACAAGGCCGAGCTTGAGCAGGATGGAGTTGATAGGACCGGTCTCCGAGTTGGAGAACAGCGTGAAGAACAGCATTGCGAATGCAGAGGCCATAATCAGGTTGGGCATATAAATGACCGTCTTGAAAAAGCCCTGGAAGCGTAGCTTCAGGCGCAGGTCGGTAAACCATGCGGCCAGCAGCAGCGAGATGACAATCTGCGGGATGAAGCCCATCAGCCACATAATCATCGTGTTGCCGAAATACTTTGGCACTTCCTGAATCATCGCGGCGTAGTTCTTCAAGCCCACAAAGTTGGGGCCGATGACTTTCAGACCACTGCGGAAATATTCAAAGAAGCTGTAATAAATCGTTGTTGCCAACGGCCAGAACTGGAATACAAAGAACGTGATAAAGAACGGCGCTAAGAAAATGTAGCCCCACTTGGCGTAGCTCATACCTTTACGTTTGGTTTTCACAGGTCTCACCCTCCTTATCGGGCGTTGCCCCACGAAGGGCAGGGCCTTTACAATACAAAACCGAGGGCGGGCGCTGACCCGCCCCCGGCGTGGCTTGTGTTATAAGTATGGATTCAGTTTTGCGGTGCGGTCAGCGCATCAGGCAGGCCACTCAACGCTGGTCAGCTCAGGATACTTAACCTTAATCTGATCCTCGAAGTTGCTCTTTGCGGTCTCGAGGTCAACGGTGCCGTCGAAGTAATCCTTGAAGCAGGACTGGAAGGTCTCGTTGCAGCCCTGATCGTACGGGCCAGCATTGGACATATCAATGGTGGGAGCAACCTCTGCGAACAGAGCAATGTGGTTCTGGCCGCCCAGGAAGTCGGAGCCGAAGTTGGGGTCAGCAGCGATGGCATCCATAGCGCTCTTGCTGTTGGTGTAGTCCTGCGTGTCCTCGGTAATCTTGGTCATGATGTCGGAGTCGCAGGTCAGAGAGTACATAACGTCCTTGATGGTAGCAACGTTGTCAGTGCCGGTTGCTGCGCAAATCCAAGTACCGCCCCAGTAATAAGGCTGAGGGCCCTGGCAGACTGCATAGTCACCGTAGATACCGTTGCCGACTTCTTCCTTGCCGCCCTCAGAGGTCGGGGTTGCAAGAGAGTTGCCCAGCAGGGTGAAGTTGATGCCCCAAGTGGAGTAGAAGAAGCCGAAAACCTTGCCGGCAGGGCCCTGATCGGCGGCCCACTGGTCGCTCCACAGGCTGGTCTTGTTGTTGTAGCCGTTGTCGGTGTAATCCTTGGTCTGGTCAACCCAGTTCATGATGTTGGGGTCAACCTTGACGGTGGTGCCGTCCACCCAACCGGCGGACACGTTGTTGGAGAAGGTGCGATAGGAATCATCGTAGCCGGAGAGCATCTTGTAGCCCTTGGCAGCGGCCTGCTTGGCCACGCCATTGAACTTGTCCCAATCGCTCAGTGCGGCCTGGACCTCAACGGGATCATCGGTGCCCAGAACATCCTTGGCGATGCTGCGGCGATAAGCGAACAGGCCCGGGGTTGCCTGCCAGGTGGTGCCCTTCTGGACGCCGTCCACCGTGACGATGTCCTTCGTGTACTGGTACTGGTCCTTCAGGTCATCATCGGTCAGGCCGATGTCCTTCTTGACGTCCAGCGTGTAGTCAGAGTCAACATACTTCAGAGCGTAGTCAGCCTCAATCAGGAAGATATCAATCTTATCATCGGCAGCGGCGCTGCCCTGCTTCAGCAGGGCCTCATCCAGCTTGTTCTGATAGTTGTTGTTATCGTTGGGGTTGATGGTCCATTTCACGGTCACGCCGTTGTCCAGCGTGGTGGTGGACTTGTCCGCGGCAACTTCCTTGACGCCGGGATAGTAGTCGTTGAAGCGGGACTGGAACTCATCGTTCCAGCACCAGATGTTCAGGACCTGACCCTCCTCAGCGGCGGTGGATTCAGCGGTGCTGCTGGCGGTTTCGGTAGAGGTGGATTCAGCCGGTGCAGCGGACGAGCTTGCGGCGCCTCCGCCGCAGCCAACCAGCATGGTTGCTGCCATAGCAGTCGCGGTCAGTAAAGAAACAGCCTTTTTCATAATTGTGTTTTCCTCCTTCTAAAAAAACGTATTATGAAATTTCATTTCAGCGCCCGTACTCTTGCGGGCAGAGAGTCAAAGAATTAGGTTTTCGGCGGTGGGCCGATGGACTGCCCCTGCAGGAAGCTGCCTGCAATCAGCCGTTGCTCCGGCAGCGCTGTGCGGGGAGCTTCGACTTCATCAATCAGCAGCGCGGCGGCCTCACGGCCAAGGGCCTCGGTGTCCTGGTGGTAGGTGGAAAGCTGGGGCGACATAACCTGTGAAATCAGGCTGCCGTCATAGCCGACCACCGAAATGTCCCGGGGAATCAGCAGACCCTCCTCGCGGATGGCCTGAATCCCGCCGATGGCGGAGAAATCATCGGAGAAAAGAATTGCCGTGGGCCTTTTGGGCAGTGCCAGCAGGCGGCGGGTGGCGTCCGCGCATCCGGAGACATCGTGGTAGCTGCCGTGGATGACGTATTCATCCGGCACCGTGATGCCGTGTGCCTCGCAGGCGCGGTAGAAGCCGACCAGACGCTTCTGGGTGACGGCGCTGTGCTTTTCGCCGTGGATAAAGGCGATGCGCTCATGCCCGAGGGCGGCGAGCTCATCTACCAGTCGGCGGATGCCCTCCATATTGTCGGAGAGAACGGCTGCCCGGTTGTTGAACACGTGGTCAACGGTGACCAGCGGCAGATTGCTGTAGGCCAGCTCCACGACCTCGGGGTCATCAAACTGGACGCAGGCGGCAATCACGCCGTCCACACCGCGGTAGCGGCAATGCTCCAGATAACTGGAGTGGCCGTGGCCAATGTTGTGGTTAATAAAGGTGATGTCATAGCCCCGGCCCTCAGCGTGGCGTTTGAAGCTGTCCAGCACGGCGGCGAAGAACTCATGCGTCAGACCGCTTTGGGCATCGTCCACAAAGAGCACGCCCAGATTGTAGGTGCGGTTGGTTTTCAGGGCACGCGCTGCGGAGTTTGGCATATAGCCCAGCTTGTCAGCAGCCTGCCGGACCTTTTCCTTGGTGGCCTGACTTATATCACTGTGGCCGTTCAGCGCCTTACTCACGGTAGCCACCGAAACGCCGCAAGCCTTTGCGATGTCCTTGATGGATGCCATGAATATCACCTCCCAGCGGGTTTGTAATCACTTAATCGTTTTCGTGCTTTTACTATACAACAGGTCAACCAGAAAATCAAGCACTTTTTCTGGATTTTTGTGCAAAATCGTTGTATTTGGCGTTTTGCCACAAGTTGCGGGGATGTTTTTGGTGGTTTCGTTTGTGATTTTCGTTGATTTTTAAGCAAAATGTAACAGCTATCCCTGCGTTGACCGTGCGAAGGAGCGAAAACCGGGCGTAAACGTTATAATATAATAAGGAAAGCTATAGGCAGACTGCGGACGTTTCGTTCAGAATTAAGCGACTGAAATTGTATAATTTGCCAATTTATCGTAATTTTCACATAACCCTCTTGCATTTGTGCGGAAAATGCGCTATTGTAAAGACAATAGCTTAATCGTTTTCGACGTGAGCTTTCGTTTCCGGTTAAAGGAGAGGATATCTATGAAGTTCGGTCATTTCGATGACGCTGCGCGGGAGTACGTCATCACCACACCGCGCACGCCGCTGCCGTGGATCAACTATCTGGGCAGTGAAGCATTTTTCAGCCTTGTCTCCCACACGGCAGGCGGGTACAGCTTCTATAAGGATGCCAAGCTGCGGCGCATCACCCGCTACCGCTACAACAACGTCCCGGCGGACTCCAACGGCCGCTACTATTATATCAAGGACGGCGATACCGTCTGGAACCCCGGCTGGCAGCCCACCCAGACCGAGCTGGACAGCTATGAGTGCCGCCACGGCCTGGGCTACAGCGTCATCACCGGCAAAAAGAACGGCCTTGCGGCCAAGCTGGAGCTGTTTGTTCCCGTGGGCGACAACTGCGAGATTGACCGGCTGGTGCTGACCAACGAGTCTGACGCGCCGAAAACGTTTACCGTGTTCAGCTATGTAGAGTTCTGCCTCTGGAACGCCGTGGACGATTCCACCAACTTCCAGCGCAACTTCTCAACCGGCGAGGTCGAGGTCGAGGGCAGCGCCATCTACCACAAGACCGAGTACCGCGAGCGCCGCAACCACTACGCCATGTTCACAGTCAACACCCCGGTGGACGGCTTTGACACGAGCCGCGACGCCTTTTTGGGCGGCTGGCGCAGCAACGCCAACCCCGAGGCTGTCGAGAAGGGGGCCTGCACCAACTCGGTGGCGCACGGCTGGGCGCCGGTCGGCGTGCACCAGATCAACGTCACGCTGGCCCCCGGCGAGAGCCGCAGCCTGATTTTCCTGCTGGGCTATATCGAGAACCCAGAGGAGGAAAAGTGGGCCGCGCCCGGCGTTATCAACAAGACCCGCGCCAAGGAGATGGCCGCCCGCTACGCCACCGATGCACAGGTGGACGCCGCACTGGCCGCCCTGCATGACCACTGGAACAGGCTGCTGTCCACCTACTCTGTCAAGTCGAGCGATGAAAAGCTCGACCGTATGGTCAATATCTGGAACCAGTACCAGTGCATGGTCACCTTTAATATGAGCCGTTCGGCCAGCTACTATGAAAGCGGCACCGGCCGCGGTATGGGCTTCCGCGATTCCTGCCAGGATTTGCTGGGCTTTGTGCACCTGATTCCCGCCCGCGCAAGGGAGCGTATTCTGGACATTGCGGCCACCCAGTTCCCCGACGGCAGCGCTTACCACCAGTACCAGCCCCTGACCAAGAAGGGCAATATGGACATTGGCTCCGGCTTCAACGATGACCCGCTGTGGCTGATCGCCGCGGTCTACGCTTACTTGGGCGAGACCGGCGACTACAGTATTCTGGGGGAGCAGGTCGATTTCGACAATGACCACGCGCTGGCCCAGCCGCTGCTCGAGCATCTGCGACGCAGCTTCGGCTATCTGCGCGACCACAAGGGCCCGCACGGCCTGCCGCTGATTGGCCGCGCCGACTGGAATGACTGCCTGAACCTGAACTGCTTCAGCAAGGAGCCGGGCGAGAGCTTCCAGACCACCGGCCCGAGCGAGGGCCCCGTGGCTGAGAGCGTTTTCATCGCCGGTATGTATGTGAAATACGGCAACGCCCTGGCCGAGATCCTGGACGCCGTCGGGCAGGCAGACGAGGCCGCCGACGTGCGCAAAGAGACCGCCGCAATGGAGCACGCCGCCCTGACCGCAGGCTGGGACGGCAAATGGTTCCGCCGCGCCTACGATGCCTACGGCCATGTGGTCGGCGGCGAGGAATGTGAGGAAGGCAAGATCTTCATCGAGCCGCAGGGTATGTGCGTGATGGCGGGCATCGGCGTGAAGTCCGGCGAGGCTGTCACCGCCCTGCAGAGCGTGAAGGACAAGCTGGATACCAAGTACGGCATTGTACTGCTGCAGCCCGCCTACACCCGGTATCATCTGGAACTGGGCGAGATTTCCAGCTATCCCCCGGGATACAAGGAGAACGCGGGCATCTTCTGCCACAACAACCCGTGGGTCAGCTGCGCCGAGACGGTGGTTGGCCACGGCGACCGCGCTTTTGAAATCTACAAAAAGACCTGCCCCGCCTACATCGAGGACATCAGCGAAATCCACCGCACCGAGCCCTATGTCTACAGCCAGATGGTGGCGGGCCGTGATGCCGCGAGCTTTGGCGAGGCCAAGAACAGCTGGCTGACCGGCACGGCCGCCTGGACGTTTGTGGACGTGAGCCAGTATATTCTGGGCGTGCAGCCGACGCTGGCCGGGCTGCGGATTGACCCCTGCATCCCGCATGAGCTGGACGGCTTCACCCTGCGCCGCGTCTGGCGCGGTGCCACCTATGAGATCACGGTCGACAACGCCGCCCATGTGGAGAAGGGCGTCAAGGCCATGACGGCGGACGGCCGGCCGGTAAGCGGCAACGTCCTGACCCCCGCACCCGCAGGCAGCGCGGTGCAGGTCACGGTCACAATGGGCTGATTACGGCGGACTGATACAGACTTTTGGACCTCTTTCTGGTATAGTGGAGTCATAACGGCTGTACCGGAAAAGAGGTCCTTTTTTATGACCATCAAGGATATTGCGCGGGAATCCGGCTTCGCCGTGCGGACAAAAATATGTCCGCACGGCACATTTTTTTGTCTTTACATCCCCTTTTCATAGTGCTATAATAAATCTGACCGACCGGTCGGTCGAAAGAGAAAGGGAACGTATCCATGCCAAAATACAGTGTAAAAAAGCCATTTACCATTCTGGTGGCGGTCATACTGGTGCTGGTGCTGGGCTTTGTCAGCCTGATGGGCATCCAGACCGATTTGCTGCCCGCCATGAATCTGCCGTATCTGCTGGTTATCACAACCTATCCCGGCGCAAGCCCGGAGCAGGTCGAGACGGACGTCACCCAGCCGCTGGAAAGCGCCCTGTCCACGCTGAACGGCGTGAAGAACGTGACGAGCCAGAGCAACGAAAACTACAGCCTGATTTATATGGAATATCAGGAAAGCACCGATATGGACAGCGCGATGGTCAAGGCCAGCACCGCGGTGAACCAGCTCGGTGATACGCTGCCCGATATGGCCGGCACGCCCACGCTGATGGAAATCAGCCCCGATATGATGGCCACCCAGTATGTGGCCGTGGACTATGACGGCATGGACATCTACGCGCTGTCCGACTATGTGAACGAAACCGTGCTGCCCCAGCTGGAGCGCGTGGACGGCGTGGCCAGCATCTCCACCACCGGTCTTGTGGAAAAGACCGTGGAGATTACGCTGGACCAGGATAAAATTGACGAGGTCAATGACAAGCTGCTGGTGCAGGTCAGCGACCGTCTGGCCGAGGCCAAGAAGGAGCTGGACGCCAACAAGGCCAAAATCAACAGCGGCCTGAAGGAGCTGGACGATGCACAGGCCAAGCTGGACGCGGGCAAGGCCCAGCTGAACAGCCAGAAGGCCGATGTGACGACCCAGCTGCGGGATGCCATCACCGAGCTGAACAAGGAAATCCCCGCGCTGGAAAAGAAGATTGCCGACCTGCAGAAGGATTTGGATGACGCCAACCGCAAGCTGGAGGAGGCCAAGAACAACACGACCACCCTGCCGGAGGTCACGCTGCCGATTGACGATGCCCTGTTTGCCAGCTGCAAGCAGGTCATTGCCGACTCCGGCGCGGCGTATGACCCTGCCATGCTGCCCGCCAATCTGGCCGAGGCCCAGAGCGACCTTGCCAAGATGGGCGCCATGATTAGCGCGATTGACGCCGCGGACGCCGCCATCCGCGCCACGGCCCAGAATGAAGGTCTGCTCGAGCAGAATATGACGGTGGAGCAGACCTCCGCCTATCTGGACGCCCAATACACGGCGATGGTCTCCCGGATTCAGACGCTGGATGTGGAGATTGCTTCGCTGACCGACCAGAAGAACGCCGCCGAGGCAGCCGGAAACCAGGAGGAAGCGGAGAGACTGCAGCAGCGGATTGACGATGCCCGCAGCGAGCAGGCGCGCTGCCAGAGCGTGATTGACGCCAACGCCGCCCGCCGCGCCCGCGTCAACGAGCTGAACAGTAACCTGACCACCCTTTCCACCACCAAGCTGGCCCTGCAGAACGCCACCGTGCTGCTGCAGGCCCGCCAGCAGGCCGAAAGCCAGCTGAACAACGGCCTGAAGCCGCTGCAGCAGGCACTGAACGAGACTGTGCAGGCGCTGAATGAGCAGCTGACCAAGGCACAGGAGCTGCTGAGCCAGCTGAATGACCAGCGCGCCAAGCTGCAGAAGATGCTGGGCGATTTAGGCAATGAGGCCATTGACCCGGCCATGGCCGATATGGCCGTGCAGCTGCTGCTCAGCGGCAGCGAGGCCCAGCTGCAGCTGGGCGAATTCCAGCTATCCAGCGGGCGCACCCAGCTGGAGGCCGGCAAAACCCAGCTGGAGGCCGCGCAGGAGGAGTATGACTCCGCCCGCGAGGAGGCCCTGAAAAACGCAAACCTCAGCCAGCTGCTGAATATGACCACCCTGCAGCAGTTGATTTACGCCCAGAACTTCTCGATGCCTGCGGGCTATATCGAGGGCGGCGCGGGCGACAATAACCGCTATATCATCAAGGTCGGCGATGCCTTCAGCGATGCCGATGAGCTGAAAAATATGGTGCTGTGCAACATCGACGGCATTGGCGATGTGCGGCTGGCCGATGTGGCCAATGTGGAAATGACCGACAACGCCGATGATGCCTACGCCAAGGTGGACAAGAACCGTGCGGTTCTGCTCTCGATTTACAAGAGCTCCACGGCGTCCACCTCCACCGTCTCCAACGCCAGCAAGGCGGCCATGGAGACGCTGATGGCGGAGAACGAGGGCCTGCACCTGACCACCATTATGGACCAGGGCGATTACATCAAGCTGATTGTCAACAGCGTGCTCTCCAACCTTGTCGAGGGCGCTGCGCTGGCCATCATCGTGCTGGCGCTCTTCCTGAAGGACCTGCGCCCGACCATCGTGGTGGCCATCAGTATGCCGTTGAGCGTGCTGTTCGCCATTGTGCTGATGTATTTTACCGGCATCACCTTCAACATCCTCTCCCTGTCCGGTCTGGCGCTGGGCGTCGGTATGCTGGTCGATAACTCGGTCGTTGTCATTGAGAATATCTACCGTCTGCGCAACCGGGGCATCCCGGCAGCCCGCGCCTCGGTGCAGGGCGCAAGGCAGGTGGCGGGCGCTATCGTCTCCTCCACGCTGACCACCATCTGCGTGTTCCTGCCGCTGGTCTTTACCTCCGGCATGGTGCTGGAACTGCTCAGCGATATGGCGTGGACCATCACCTTCAGCCTGCTGGCGTCGCTGGTTGTGGCGCTGACCGTGGTGCCCTGCGCGGGCTCCACCGTGCTGAAAAAGCAGAAGGACATCAAGCACCCGTGGTTTGACAAGATTCTGGACGGCTATGAGAAGCTGCTGCGCTTCTGCCTGCGCCGCAAGGCCGTGCCGCTGGCGCTGGCCGTGGTGCTGCTGGCGGCCTCGGTCTGGCGTGTGGCCACAATGGGCATTGTTATGATTCCCGATATGAGCAGCAACCAGATCACCGTCACCGTGGACGTGACCAACGATACCGCCAAGGCGGACGCCTTGGCCGCGGCGGACAGCGTGATGGATGCCGTGATGGGCATTGACGGCGTTGAGACAGTCGGTGCCATGTCCGGCGGCTCTGAGAGCATGATGATGGCGGGCTCGAGCGGCACCACCGACAACACAACCTTTACCTACTATGTCCTGCTGGACACCAGCGCCGCCCCCAAGGCCGTTGCCAAGGAAATCGACGCCAGAACGGCCGATATGGACTGCACCGTCACCGTGAACACCAACGGTATGATGGATATGAGCGCGCTGTCCGGCTCCGGTATGCAGGTTGACCTCTACGGCAACGATTTGGAGGATCTGCGCACCGCTGGCAAGCAGGTGGCTGCGCTGATGGAGAGCGTTGACGGCATTGAGAACGTCTCGGACGGTCAGGAGGCCAGCGATGCCGAGGTGAATATCAGCATCGACAAGGACAAGGCCATGCGCCTGGGGCTGACCGTGGCACAGGTCTACCAGCAGATTGCCGCCAAGCTGACCACCGATACCACCGCCACCACCCTGAAGGCGGGCGGCGACAGCTACACGGTCAAAATTGTGGATAAAACAGACGTGCCTACGCTGGACGATATCTTCAACATGGAGTTTGAGACGTCCACCACCGATGACAACGGCAACACCGTGAAGGAAACGCACACCCTGGGCGAGTTTGCCACCCGTACCACCACCGAGGGCTATACCTCGATTTCCCGCGAGAACGGCTCCCGTATGCTGAGCGTGACCAGCGAGACGGCGGAGGGCTACAACACCACGCTGCTCTCCCGCGAGCTGGAGCCGAAGCTGGCAGAGCTGCAGCTGCCCGACGGCGTGACCGCCGAGCTGGCCGGTGAGACCACACAGGTCACCGAGATGCTGGGCCAGATGGCACAGATGCTGGCGTTGGCGCTGATTTTCGTCTACTTTGTCATGGTGGCGCAATTCCAGAGCCTGCTGTCCCCCTTCATTGTTCTGTTCACGATTCCGCTGGCCTTCACCGGCGGTATGATTGGCCTGACCCTTGCCGGTGAGCAGCTGTCCCTGATTTCGCTGATGGGCTTCCTTGTGCTGATGGGCGTGGTTGTCAACAACGGCATTGTCTTTGTGGACTACGCCAACCAGCTGCGCATCGGCGGACTGGAGCGCGAGGATGCGCTGGTAGCCACCGGCCGCACCCGTATGCGCCCGATCCTGATGACCACGCTGACCACCGTGCTGGCTATGGTGACGATGCTGTTCGGCAACGATATGGCCAGCGAGATGGGCACCGGTATGGCGATTGTCATTATCGGCGGTCTGAGCTATGCCACCCTGATGACGCTGTTCATCGTGCCGGTGCTGTATGACCTGTTCTACCGCAAGCCGCCGGTCAACATTGACGTGGGCGATGACGGTATGGACGATCTGCCCGACGACGCCGCCGAGTTTGCGGCTGCCTTTGCCGCCCGCCGTGCCGCAGAGCAGGACAACGCCCCCGCCGAGGAAAAGCGTCGCCCGGACTTGAGCCGTGCGGCCCATGCGGAGGAGAAGCCCGCAGAAAAAACCACGGACGAACCGAAAGAGGAGGCGCGCAATGACAGCTGATGTACATGAGGCCCGGAAGGCAGCCGTGTACGAGGCCGCGCTGCAGCTCATCGGGCAGGGGGTAAGCCCCGCCGCGCTGAAAATCCAGCAACTGGCGGATGCGGCGGGCATCGGCAAAGGCACCGTGTATGAGTATTTTTCCTCCAAGGATGAAATTCTGCACGGGCTGGCGGTCTACTGCTTTGCCCGGGAAAATGCACGCATCCGCGCCCTGATGGCCGACTGCGCAACACTGGCAGAGCTGGAGGAAATCATCGCGGATTACCTGCAGGATATTGTGGCCGAACGGATGGGCAGCTACCGTATGCTGGCCCAGGCGCTGGGCGGCCCGCCGGATGGCCCGCTGCAATGCGGGGGCATGACCGACTGCGTACAGGAGCTGCGCAGCACGATGCTTGGCCTGCTGCGGCGGCTGCACGCGGCGGGTGAGATTGACCCCACGCTGACCCCCGAATACTGCTGCACTGCGCTGTTGTCCATCGTGGTGGGCGGCCTGCTGGGGCTGTGCTACACAGCCGTGCAGGGTGAGGAAACCAGCCTGCCCCGCAACATCAGGCAGCTGCTGCACCGCGCCCTGACCGTGCAATAAAGCAATAAAAAGCCACCCCGGCCTGCGGAGCAAACGCTCCCGGCTGGGGTGGTTTTGCTTTGATGGATGCCCCGGATGTTGCCCGGTAAATGCGGCTTGCGGGAAACCACCGCGGGCGGAGCAGAGCCCCGCCCCTACCGCGCAATTTTTATGACGTATCCCGTAGGGCGGGGTGACCCCACCCCGCCGGAACGCCCTGTTACTTACAGCAGCTTATTCCCCAGCGCGTGGCTGGTGCGGGTGAGGGAGAGACTTGCGAGCTCCTGATTGTCGAGGGTGTAGCGCAGCACCAGCACGCTTGCCACAAACAGGACGGCCAGTTTGACCGGCATACTGCCGGAATCCAGCGGGCTTTCCTTAGCGCCGCACAAAAGCACCACATCGGCCAGCGCCGCGCCGGGCGCATCATCGTAGTGGGTAATCAGGATGACCTTGGCACCGCTCTCCTTGGCCAGATGCAGCGTGTCCATCATATCGCGGGTCGAGCCCGAGTAGGAGATGAACAGCACCACATCCTCCGGCCCCAGCAGGCTGGCGGTAATGGCCTGCATATGGCTGTCCCCGGCTGTATGGAACTTGGTGGAAATGGTAGCAAAGCGGGCCCAGATGTCATTGGCCAGTGCCTGGCTGCCGCCCTGCCCAAAGCAGAACACCTGCCGTGCGCGCTGCAGCAGGGTGGCGGCGCAGTCCACGGCGTTTGGGTCCAGCGCACTGCGGGTGCCGTTCAGCGCGTCGATCACGGTGTTGTAGGCGTGGGTGGTCAGGGTCTGGGTGTCCACACCGGGCTCCAGCTTTTTTGCGACCGGGGCGGAGGTTGCCATGGCCTTGGCCAGCGCAATCTTCATCTCATTGTAGCCGTCAAAGCCCAGGGAGCGACAAAATCGGAATATGGTTGCCTCGGCCACGCCGCAGGCCTTGGCCAGCGAGGAAATCGAGAGGTACTGCGCATCCTCGGCGTGCTGTACCAGATAATCGGCCACGATTGCACCGGATTTTGTCAGGCTGTCGCGCTTGGCGCGCAGCATTTCCCAAAAGCTCTGTTCTACCATGATGGGGAAGGTCCTTTCTGTATAGTGGTCGGGGGTGCTATTTACAGTGTACCCCCGCGCCGCGCCTTTTGCAAGGCTTTTGAGCGGCACTTTATGCAGTGTGACAAAATCGGCAGGAAAAATCCCATCCGGAAACCTTGAAAAAGGCCGGATGGGATTGAAACTGGGTGGCCGTAAATCAGGCAAACGGATTCTCGGTGGGGTACGGCAGGCTCTTGGGCTGGTTGTAGGCAATGTCCGCAATGCCCAGGAACTTGAACACCTCAAACAGCGTCTTGCCGTAATGGCCGAAGGCCACCGCACCGTGGTGCGGGTAGCGCTTCTGAATCAGCACATGGCGGTAGAAGCGGCCCATCTCCGGGATGGCAAAGACGGCAATGCCGCCGAAGCTGCGGGTGGCCACCGGCAGGATTTCGCCCTGCGCGATGTAGGCGCGGAGCTGGCCCTCGCTGTCGCACTGCAGGCGGTAGAAGGTGATGTCAGACGGCGCAATGTCGCCCTCCAGCGTGCCGCGGGTGAAGTCGGGGTCGCTGCCGGCGGGCTCCAGCAGGCGATGCTGGATAAGCTGGTACTTGACGGCGCGGTCGCTGCACATCTTGCAGGACGGCGTGTTGCCGCAGTGGAAGCCCATAAAGGTATCGGTCAGCTTGTAGTCAAACTTGCCGGTGATGTCCTCGTCATAGATGTACTTGGGCACGCTGTTGTTGATGTCCAGCAGGGTGACGGTATCGCCGGAGGCACACATACCGACATACTCGGACAATGCGCCGTAGATATCGACCTCGCAGGCCACCGGGATACCGCGGCTGGCCAGGCGGGAGTTGACGTAGCAGGGCTCAAAGCCGAACTGCGAGGGGAAGGCGGGCCAGCACTTGTCGGCAAAGGCAACGTATTTCTTGCTGCCCTTGTGGTTCTCGGCCCAGTCGAGCAGGGTCAGCTCAAACTGCGCCATGCGGGCCAGCAGGTCGGGGTAGTAGTGCCCCTCGCCCATCTCGGCGGCCATATCCTTGCAGACCTCCTCAATGCGGGCGTCCCCGGCGTGCTCCTTGTAGGAGACGAGCAGGTCGAGCTCGGAGTTTTCCTCAATCTCGACACCCAGCTCATACAGGCCCTTGATGGGGGCATTGCAGGCAAAGAAGTCCTGCGGGCGCGGGCCGAAGGTGATGATCTTCAAATCACGCACGCCCAGCAGGGTGCGGGCAATCGGCACAAAGTCGGCCATCTTGTCGGCGATTTCCTCCGCCGTGCCCACAGGGTACTCAGGGATGTAGCCTTTCAGGTGGCGCATACCTAAGTTGTAGGAACAGTTCAGCATACCGCAGTAGGCGTCACCGCGGCCGTTGATCATATCGCCGTCACCCTCGGCGGCGGCCACGAACATACAGGGGCCGTCAAAGTATTTGGCAATCAGGGTTTCGGGGGTCTCGGGGCCGAAGTTGCCCAGGAAAACGGTCAGCGCGTTGCAGCCGGCCTCGGTGACCTCGGCCACGGCCTTCTGCATATCGTGCTCGTTCTCCACGGTGGTCTGGCACTCATAGAGGTCGAGGCCCTTGGCCTTGCAGGCCGCAGCAATGGCGGCGCGGCGGCTGATGCTCAGCGCAATGGGGAAGCAGTCGCGGCTGACAGCGATAATGCCCAGCCTGACCTCGGGGATGTTTGTGGATTTCATGGTGGTTTTCCTCCGTCTTAAAGATTGTTGTTGAAAACTCTTTCAAATATGCACATTCTCGCCAATCAGGCCGATGTAGGCACCGGCCTTGGCCTCGGCGCTGTCGGGGTGGGCCAGCAGCCACTTGTTGCAGGCCCACAGCAGGGCATCATCGCCGCCGTTGTTTGCCATGTCGGGCTTGGCGGTGTTCGTGCCCTTGGGCAGGGCCACCAGCACGCGGAAGCCCTTCTCGGCGTCGGTGTGGCAGGGAGCGTAGTGCAGCGTGGTGGCGTAGACCTCTACCAGCGTGCCCGCGGGCACACGGAACGCCTTGACCTTGGCGGTGTCCAGCTTGCCGTTCTCGATCTCGTCCTGCTTGGCCAGCAGCAGGACGAAGTCCTCGGTGCCTAAGTTGAATTCACTGTCGCGGTGGTATTCCAGACAGTTGAGCGCGTTGTTGTGGCCGTTGCACCAGCCCAGCTGGCAGGGCATACCGCCGAACAGATGCTCCGACACCTCCACGGCGGCGGGCAGCTCCTGCAGGCGCTCGTCCTCCGGCACGTAGCCGGTGCCTTCGGCGGGCTGCGGGGTCTTGGCCAGTGCTTCCAGAATTTCCGCCTTGGCGGCGGCCAGCCCGGTCACAACACGGCCGTAGGCTTTGAATTCGGGGTCTGTTACAGAAAAAATCTTCATTGCAATGCCTCCATTTCTACATAGGATGCTTTCAGTGCGGGGTACAGCTTATGCCACACGGCATAGCGTGCGTTGTATTTTTCCACCAGCGCGGGGTCGGGCGCGGTGGTGCTTTTGGCGTGCACAAGGGCCTGTGCGCAGGCCTGTACCGTGGGGTAGGCCCCGCAGGCCACCGCCGCCAGCATAGCGCTGCCGTAGCCGGGGCCCTGCTCGGTCTGGGGCAGCGTCAGCGGGATGCCCAGCACGTTGGCGAGAATTTCCCGCCACAGCGGGCTTTTTGCGCCGCCGCCGCAGAGGGTGCTGGATGCAATCTCCACGCCCTGTGCGCGGGCGATCTCAACACAATCGCGGATGGCGAAGGCCACGCCCTCCAGCACGGCCTGTGTCAGGGCCGCACGCGGGGTGTCCATCCGCAGCCCCAGGAAAGCGCCGCGCGCGGCGGGATCATTGTGGGGGCTGCGCTCGCCCATCAGGTAGGGCAAAAAGTAGACATCGTTTGTGCCCAGCCTGTCGGGCGTGATGGGGGCCTGCTCGGCGGCAAAGTCCGTGGTGCGCAGGATTTCCTCATTCCACCACTTGTTGCAGGACGCGGCGGAGAGGATGCAGCCCATCAGGTGGTAGCCGCCGTCCGCGTGGGCAAAGCTGTGCAGGGCGTTGCGGCTGTCCACGCCGAAGGTATCACTCGTAATGAACACGGTGCCCGAGGTGCCCAGCGAGATGTTGCATTTGCCGCCGCCCACAGCGCCGCAGCCAACCGCCGCGGCGGCGTTGTCACCGGCACCGGCGCAGACCACGACCCCGGCGGGCAGGCCCAGCAGGCGGGCTGCTTCGGCGGTCAGGGCACCCACAGGCTGCCAGCTCTCAAACAGGCGGGGCAGCTGGGCCTCGGTCACGCCGCAGATGTCCAGCATCTCGCGGCTCCAGCATTTGTGCTGTACGTCCAGCAGCAGCATACCGGACGCATCGGAGTAGTCCGTGCAGTGGACGCCGGTCAGCTTGTAGTTGATGTAGTCCTTCGGCAGCATAATTTTGGCAATGCGGGCAAAATTTTCCGGCTCGTTGGCGCGCAGCCAGAGCAGCTTGGGCGCAGTGAAGCCCGCAAACGCGATGTTGGCGGTGCAGCGGCTCAAAAGCTCGGTGCCAATCGTATCATTCAGGTAGTCCACCTGCTTTTGGGTGCGGCCGTCATTCCAGAGGATGCAGGGGCGGATAACGTTATCGTCTTTATCCAGCACTACCAGCCCGTGCATCTGCCCGCCCGCGCCGATGCCCCTGACCTGCGCGGCGTCAAAGCCGTCCAGCAGGGCGGGGATACCGTCACAGACGGCGCTCCACCAGTCGGAGGGGTTCTGCTCACTCCAGCCGGGATGCGGGAAGGCCAGCGGGTATTCGCGGTCGACGATGTTGGCGATCCGGCCGGTCTCGTCCATCAGCAGCAGCTTGACGGCGGAGGTGCCCAAATCAATGCCGATGTAATACATGGCGTGTTGCTCCTTTAATCTACAGATAATCCAATTTACCATTATTCTACCTGTTTCCCCCTTGCACTGGCAAGAAAGAGTGTGTAAAATAGTAGACATAAGTTTGGATTTTACCGCCCGCAAGGAAGTGACCGCATTGCTGATTTATGAGACCGAGCGCTCCGAGCAGCTGGAATACCTCTACTGCCAGCGCGACCACGATTTCAACTTTCCGGCGCATCTGCACCACAGCTATGAATTTCTGAGCGTGCAGGCCGGAACGCTGACCTGCACACTGGAAACAAATTCGTATGATATTCACCCCGGGCAGGCACTGCTGGTGCTGCCCGACCAGATACACAGCTATGCGACCAAGCAGAGCTCCCAGAGTGTGCTGTGGATATTTTCCAACGATTGGGTGCCGGATTTTAAGGCACAGCTGGGCCAGCGTGCGTTTGAAAACCCGGTGTTCCGCATGGAGACCGCGCCCCTGATGGAACTGCTGTGGCCCGGCAACAACCGCTGCAAAAAGCTGGCGGGGCTGTATTTGATTTGCGGCACGGCGCTGGAGCAGTGTACCCTCTGCCCGCGGCCCGGGCAGGGCGCGGATGACCCGCTGGAGGCGCGTATCGTCAACTACGTGCAGGAAAACTACACCGGCCCGCTGACGCTGGAGCAGATGGCCCGGGCGCTTGGCTACAATTACACCTATCTGTCGGCGTATTTCAACCAGCGGCTGCACACCGGATTTCAGGATTTCGTCAACCTGTACCGCGTCAGCCGCGCCGAGGCACTGTTGCGCGGCAGCAGCCTGCCCATCACCCAGGTGGCCGAGCAGTGCGGCTTTGGCACCATCCGCAGCTTTAACCGGGTATTTTTGAAGGCCAAAGGTGTGGCACCGAGTGTGTTCCGGAGGATGAACAGATAAACAAATAAAAAATAAGAAATAATAAATAATAAATATGGTGGAGTTTTCGCCCGGTGGGCGAAAACAAAAATGCCGCTGCCCCGGGGCGATTTCCCGGAGAGGGGCGTTTGCGGGTAAGCCCTCGGCGGGGTGACCCCATCCCGCCGTTACCTGTCCGGGAGACGGTTGTTCATTGGAAAATACATGGCTCCATAAAACTAAACGCCGCCGTGGCGAGAAAAACCCGTCGCGGCGGCGTGATTTTATTTCTTTACGTACTTAGCCAGTGTCTTTAGCACAAGCTCGGTTTCCAGCGGCTTGGTCAGGTGCTCGTTCATACCGGCCTCGTAGGCGCGGCGGCGGTCCTCGGTGAAGGCGTTTGCCGTCATGGCCAGAATCGGGATGCTGCCCGCGTCCGGGCGGTCCAGCCTGCGGATGGTGCGGGTGGCCTCGTAGCCGTCCATAACCGGCATCATCACATCCATCAGAATCGCGTCAAAGCTGCCGGGGGCTGCGGCGGCAAAGGTGTCCACGGCCTGCTGCCCGTTGCGGGCGGTGGTGACCTTCATACCGGCGTTTTCCAGCAGGAACTGGGCAATTTCCAGGTTCAGGTCATTGTCCTCCACCAGCAGCACGCGCATCCCCTGCAGGGTGGACGCGTCCATCGACTTTTCGTGCCCGGGCTGGGGCTCGGCGTCGCGGTTGATCTCAAAGGGCAGGGTAATCACGTAGGTCGTGCCCACGCCCTGCTTGCTCTCAAAGGTGATGGTGCCGTCCATCTTGTCCACCAGACTCTTGGTGATGGACATACCCAGCCCGGTGCCGCCGTAGGTGGAGCGTGCGTCCAGCGCCTCCTGCGTGAACGGCTCAAAGATGTGCTTCTGGAATTCCTCGCTCATGCCGATGCCGGTATCCGCACAGGTAAAGCGTATCCACGCCTTGCCGCCCTCACAGCGCAGCTCCTGCAGGGTGACGGTGATGGTGCCGTTGTCCTTGTTGTATTTGACAGCGTTGCTCATAATGTTCATAATGAGCCGCTTGACGTGCACCGGGCTGCCGATAAGCTCGGGGTGGGGCAGGGCAATATCCTCGCAGATGATTTTGATGCCGCGCCCGGAGGCCTGCTTTTCCAGCACGTCCCGCAGGCCGGTGAGCAGCTTGACCATATTGAAAGGCCGGTGCTCCAGGATAATCTCGCCGGATTCCAGCTTGCCCATGTCCAGGACCTCGTTGACAAGCTCCAGCAGCAGGCCGGAGGCGTCCCAGATTTTGCGGCGGCACTCGGCCTGCTTGTCCGGGTCATCGCTGTAATGGTTGCCAATCTCCACCATGCCGCGTATGCCGTTGATGGGCGTGCGGATATCGTGGCTCATCCGCTGCAGGAACTCAGTCTTGGCCACGTTGGCGGCCTCGGCCTTGTGGGCGGCCTGCTCCAGCTCAATCTGGTAGGCGCGCTGCTGGCGCAGGTGCTCGGCCTCATAGCTGCGCATTGTGCGGCGGCGCACCAACTCAATGAGCAGTACGATCATCAGATAGGCCACCACAATGAAAATCATATTTTTGGGCGGGGTCTCAAAGACGGATTGCTCCGGCAGATAGGCGCAGACATAGAACCCACGTCCCTGCACAAGGTAGCCGAGCCAGCCGCTTTGCCAGAGACCGTCCTGCCGGACGTAGAGCATTTCATCATAGCGGCCGCGCTGCTGAATGAGCTGCAGCGCGGGTACCTCGCTGGTGGAAAGCCCGCGCAGGGCGTCATCGTTGGAGGCCAGAATGGTTGTGCCGTCCGTCACCACGATCGTGCCGTCATTGTCCACGTTAAAGCCCTCCAGCAGCCGCTGGTAAGAAAGGCTGTAGGCCTGCACATATTCGGCGGGCGTGTGGTAGAACACCGCCACAATGCCATCGCCGTCCAGCAGGGCGCTGGCGGCAAGGTCGATGTAGGAATTATCCGCACAGGAAATGCGCAAAGCGTAGCTCTTTTCGGGGTGGGCGGCCACGTCCAGCAGCGAATCCGAGGCCAGCGCGTCCTGTAACAGCGGCAGCGCGGCATCATCCTTGGAGTAGCTGTCTGTGATGGTACCGTCCGGTGCCATCAGCACAAGGCCGGTCAGATAGTGGCTCTCCACACAGCCGGTCAGCACCTCATGCTTGGTGGGCGCGGGGCCATCATACTGCACGTCACAGTACCAGATGTCCCGGGCGCACTGCTGGGCGCTCTCGGTTACGCGCAGCATACTTTTGGCCTCCGAGGCAAGCGTCAGGCTGCTGTAATCGGTGCATTGGCCCTCGATGTATTCCACACGGTGGGGCAGCACCTCCGCTGTATGGTTCATATCGGTGTTGATGGAATAGAGGCAGGTGCTGACCAGCAGCACAACGCCGATGACGGCGGTCAGGATCCGGAAGCTCCGGCTGCTCAGGCGCAGATTATTTGCCATAGCCGTCCACCTCCAGATAGCGCTCGGGGTTGGGCAGGTACCCGGCCAGAATGGCCTGCGCCGTGCCGTCCGCCCTCATTTCTGCCAGTACGGCGTTCAGCTCGGTGTCCAGCCCGCGGGTATCGCTGCGCGAAAACGCCACACCCAGCCCCACAACCTGCAGCGGCTCGTCCAGAATCCGGTATTCCAGCCCATAATCCTGCATAAACTGCACGATGGAGATCTCGTGCGCGGCTATGGCATCCACATAGCCCTTGCTCAGATAGCTGAAAATCAGCTCACGGTTCTGCACCGTGAGCAGGGCGCGCACCTCCGGGATGCGGGGATCGGTGTGGTTCAGAAAAAGCGATTCCGGCTTGGTGGTGGCCTGCACGGCCACGGTTTTCCCGGCCAAATCGGCAAGGGTCTGAATCTCGCTGCCCGGCATAACGGCTACCACCTGGCGGCTGAGCATATACGGCCCGGCCCAGTGGTAGTCATCCTCGCGGTCAGTCATGGTAAAGCTGCTCCACAGGCAGTCCACCGCGCCGCTGTCCAGCAGATGGGTTTTCTCCACCCAGTCGATCGGGACAAACTCCGGCCGGTAACCCATGCGGGAGAAGGCCTCCCGCGCCAGTGCAACATCAATGCCGGTGGGCTGGCCGTCCGCGTCCAGATAGGTGAACGGCGGGTAGTTCTCATAGCCGATTTTTATGACAGGCAGATCGGCGTCCGCGTCAGCCGTTTGGCCGCGGGAAGCACAGCCCGCCAGCAGCACAGCCAGACACAGAGCAGAAAGCAGACAGAGAAAACAACGTTTCATACGGTGGCGTCCTTTGCAGCATACAATGCAGAAAAAAATATACCATATTTTATCATTATAGCCGTATGCCGTCAAGATGGAAAGTGACGTGGAATCACACAGCAGGGCGGCAAACCGAAAGGCTTCGGGTGGCGCGCTTACCCCAGCTGGCCCGCCAAAAACGCCACCGTTACCTTCCGCAGGGCCTCGTCCAGCGCGGCGGCGGTGGCGGGGTCCTTGGCCAGATAGTTGTGGTCGCCCGCGGTGAACGGCTCCAGCACCACCCGCCCGGCGGGCAGGCTCTGCACGGCGGCGATCGTCTGCGCCTGCGTGGCGTCGCTCAGGATGCGCTCGTTGCCGCTGTAGGTCAAAAGGGTCGGCAGCGCGGCCTCACGCAGGGCGGCGTCCGGGTCGGAATCGCGCATCTGCGTAAAAAAGTCGGCGCTCAGCGCCACGCCCCAAGCTGTGGCGGTGCCGTTCTGCGCGGCCTGCCCGGCAAGGGCCTCCACGGCGGAAAAATCGTCTATGCGCAAAAATTCCAGACCGTTCAGCCCGGCGCCGTTGGCGGGGCTCCACAGCACCAGCGCCGCAACGCCGCCCTTCATCGCGGGGTAGAGGCTGGCCAGCCGCCCGCCCATGCTGTGGCCGACCAGCGCTGTGCGGGTGGTGCTGTAGGTGGCCTGCATATAAGTGATGGCGCTCTCGACATCGTCCGCCATATTGGCCAGTGTGTAGGCGGTGAACGGCTCGGCGCTGTCACCGCAGCCGGGAAAATCCAACCGCACGGTGGCAAGGCCCTGCGCGGCAAGGTCGGCGGCCAGCGGTGCAAAGTGGCCGTCCCCGCTGCGGCTGCCGGTAAAGCCGTGGCAGAGCACCACCAGCGGCAGCTCTGTGCCGCGGGCCAGCTTGCCGGGCAGCTGCACCGTGGCGGGGATTTCCCCGCGCCTGCCCGGAATGGCCACATCAAACGCGGCGGGGGCGGGTGCCAGCAGGCAAAGCGCCGCTGCAACGGCCAGCGCCAGCGCGGCAATGCAGCCGCAGAGTGTATAAAATGCACGTTTGTGCGCGGTGTTTTTCATAAAAAGACCCTCCGTATCCACTTGATAAAGCGTATGCGGGGCGGCTTGTCGATCGCACACACAGCTTTCACAAAAAAAGGGGGTGACAAAGGGGCGCGAGATGTGCTATACTAATTATTACAAAATGGTTAAAACTGCAAAATCCGGGGCGCGGACGGCGGACGCCGTGCCCTGGCTTTGCCGTGCTTTACCCGGAGGTGCTTGACTACGAACTCCATCACGAACCGTATGCCCCGCCTGCTGGCGATGCTGCTTCTGCTGCTGGGGCTTTTCTGCGCGGCGGCGCTGCCCGCCCACGCGGACGAATATGACGATACACTCGACCGGCTTTCCCGCCTGCAGGCACTGGCAAGGGAGTATTCCGCCTCGCAGGCGGATACGCCCGACCCGATTGAGCTGACGCTGGCCTACACCCGCACCAGCGAGTACAACACCACCATCTGGCAGCTGACCGCCGGTGTGCGCGACGCCGGGTTTGAGAGCTATGTTGCTGCCAATGACCCGGATCTGGCGGTCCTGCAGAATCTGAACACCGTCACGCTGCCCAACGGTGAGCGCATTGATTTCGGTCATATGCTGGCGTCGATGAACCTTGTCTACAACGGTCTGCCCATCACCGGCAGCTGGGGCGGCGACTGCCAGCAGCTGGCCGAGCAGTACCACGGTCAGGCCGGTGACGCCGCGGGCTACGCCGACCTGATGCGCACTACCTTTAATGTGGATGACGATGGCACGCTGAGCAAATTCAGCGACCAGGACCTGCACGCCGACCTGGACTCGGTGCTGGTGGGCGCAAAAATCACAAAGGACACCGACCTTGCCGAGGCCCTGCGCAGCTACTACGCCAGCCTGACGGAGTATGACCGCGCCAAGGAGTTCATCACCCTGAGCTTCGGCACGGTGGATACCTCCGCGGAGAGCTTCAAGGACGCCGTCTACAGCGCCCTACTGGAGGATTCCGGTATGCAGCTGCTGTTTTATATGAACGGTATGTGGTCGGTCAATGGCTGGCAGATCAAGGAGGACTACGCCCCTGCCGTGCGCGGCGCTACCGACGTTTTTGCCGAGTATCTGGCCCAGACGGTCAACTATGAGAAAATCAAGAGCGAGACGAATGACCGTCTGGTGGCCATGGGCGGCGAGGCACTGTCCGATGCGCTGACGGCGCTGGGCGATACCGATGCGGCGCAGGCCGCGCTGGCGGCAGCCAAGGCGGCGGAGGATAACGTGCAGTCCACCGTGTCCTCCGGGTCGGATGCCATCTCCACGGCGCGGCAGACGCTGCAGACAAAGTTTGACGTGAAGATTTTCCAACTGATTCTCTACACCGCCGCCGCGGTGGCCGTGTTTATGCTGGTGTTCAGTCTGGTTATGTTTGTCATGCACCGAAAAGAAAATTGAGCTTTTACGGCCTTCCTTACTATGGGGCCGTTTTTGTGGGCCTGCCCGGGGCGTCGGGAACGCCGCCCCCTACGGCGTCGAACCGGAAATGGCATATTGCCGGGCGGCTCCGGGCCAAAAGTTGGACGCCAATAATTCCCTATTATGCAAGTAATTTTTGGCGCCCAACTTTTGATAATTTAACTGCATCTATTTAATATAGTTATAATAATATATATTTTGATTCTATGTATAATAAGTGTAACAAGGCAAAATGACCCCGGAGTTGGACGCCATAAATTCCTTATATAATAGGGGAATTATTGGCGTCCAACTTTTTCTGCCGGTATAGCTTCACACAACGTTCACATTCCGTATATTCGGGAAAAGTTATCCACCGTGTATAGGGGTTATCCACCGTGGAAATGTTGAAAACTCCGTGGAAAGCGTGGAAAACTCGGCTGCTTTCCTGCGTTAAAAAGGGGAAAACTGCAAAAAAGCACGCTGTGCAAGGTTTTGTTTTCCACAATTTCCACCACCGGCCTGTGGAAAACGGTGCAAAGCTGTCGAAAACCATCCTTGCGCTTTTTGCGACACAGAATTCACAAAATGTAAATAAGGGGTTGTATTTACACCGCGGCGGCGTTATAATAGGCTCAACCATCACCCGCATCGCTGTGCGGCGGTGCGCTTGAATATAAAGGGAGAGTGTACATCATGTTGGATATCAAAATCACCAAAACGACCCATCCGAAAGAAAAGCCGCAGGACGAGTCCAAGCTCGGCTTCGGCAAGAAGTTCAGCGACCATATGTTCCTGATGGACTACACCGAGGGCGAGGGCTGGCACGATGCCCGCATCGTCCCCTACGG
>ERZ773107.663-NODE-663-length-36212-cov-4.986503_pt1 | contig 36212 bp, 29 predicted proteins | sample MGYA00580571_ERZ773107 | MGnify/ENA primary metagenome ERZ773107 (study PRJEB29015, sample SAMEA2737843) | human gut metagenome | biome: human gut; feature: human-associated habitat; material: faeces | place: China | collected 2012 ... | reverse complement strand
GCAGTGAAACACTTGCTGTTTCGCTGCGTAAGAAAGTGATTCAGGTGTGAGCAGCTCTCCTTTTGCGAAGCAAAACTTAAAATGAGAGCTGCGAAAGTTACAGTTCGGAGAACTGTAACTACGTGAAAATTCATCGCGAAAACATCTGATTTTAGTATTTACAATTCGAAAAGCGTATGCTATACTAATCGGGTATGTGGGACAAAAAAGATCCCCGGACCCTGATTCAGAGGCAGGACACTCCGACCACTTCTTAGTCAGCGGTGCAATCAAAATAACAGGAGGAATTTAAAATGATTTCGAAAGAAAAAAAACAGGCAATCATCAAAGAGTATGCAAGAACTGAGGGAGATACAGGATCACCGGAAGTACAGGTAGCTGTTCTTACCGCAAGAATCGAGGAGCTCACTGAGCATCTGAAAGTTCACCACAAAGATCATCACTCCAGAAGAGGTCTTCTGAAAATGGTTGGTCAGAGACGTGGTCTGCTTGACTACTTAAAGAAAACTGATATTGAAAGATACCGTGCTTTAATCGAGAAGTTAGGAATCAGAAAATAATCAGCTTGGAACAACGGGCGGGATACATTTTCCGCCCGTTTCTTTGCTTGTAAGATCAAAGACGCAAACGACATGGAGCCATTCTGGGCGCAGGAATTTTATCCGAGACCACTGAAAAACACATTGAAAGCTGCATCTTGTCCGTATTCCGGTGTGCTTTTCAGTTGTTTCGGAAATTCTGCTCAGAAGAAAAAAAGGAGATTATTTATGTACAAGAGTTTTTCTATGGAACTGGCAGGCAGAACCCTGACCGTAGACGTAGGCCGTGTAGCAAAACAGGCAAACGGCGCAGCATTTATGCATTATGGCGATACTGTAGTTCTTTCTACAGCAACCGCATCTGAGAAACCGCGTGATGGCATCGACTTCTTCCCATTAAGCGTTGAGTACGAAGAGAAGATGTACGCCGTTGGAAAAATCCCGGGCGGATTCAACAAAAGAGAAGGAAAAGCAAGCGAGCACGCAATTCTGACCAGCCGTGTCATTGACCGTCCGATGCGTCCGCTGTTCCCAAAAGATTACCGCAACGATGTTACCTTAAACAACATGGTAATGTCCGTAGATCCGGAGTGTGATCCGGAAGTAGTCGCAATGCTGGGTTCCGCAATCGCAACCTGCATTTCCGACATCCCGTTTGACGGTCCGTGTGCCATGACTCAGATCGGTATGATCGACGGCGAGTTCATCGTAAACCCGACTCTCGCACAGAAAGCAGTATCCGACCTGAAACTGACCGTAGCTTCCACCAGAGAGAAAGTCATCATGATCGAAGCCGGAGCAAAAGAGATTCCGGAAGCAAAAATGATCGACGCCATCTACAAAGCACACGAAGTAAACCAGGAAATCATCAAATTCATCGACAGCATCGTAGCAGAGGTTGGAAAACCGAAACACGCTTATGAGAGTTGCGCTATTCCGGAAGAGCTGTTTGCAGCGATCAAAGAGATCGTTCCTCCGGCAGAGATGGAAGAGGCAGTATTTTCTGACGATAAGCAGACAAGAGAAGAAAATGTTCGTCTTGTAACTGAGAAGTTAGCAGAGGCATTTGCGGATAAAGAGGATTGGTTAGAGATCCTTGATGAGGCTGTATATCAGTATCAGAAGAAGACAGTTCGTAAGATGATCTTAGTAGATCACAAACGTCCGGATGGACGTGCGATCGATCAGATCCGTCCGCTTGCAGCAGAGGTTGATCTTGTACCGAGAGTACATGGCTCTGCAATGTTTACACGTGGACAGACACAGATCTGTACGATCACAACGCTTGCACCGCTTTCTGAGTGCCAGCGTGTTGATGGATTAGATCCAAATAAGACAAGCAAGCGTTATATGCATCATTATAACTTCCCGTCTTATTCTGTTGGTGAGACAAAACCTAGCCGCGGACCTGGACGTCGTGAGATCGGACATGGTGCATTGGCAGAGAGAGCTCTTGTTCCGGTACTTCCAAGTGAGGAAGAGTTCCCATATGCGATCCGTACTGTTTCTGAGACTTTTGAATCCAACGGATCAACTTCTCAGGCAAGTATTTGTGCATCTACAATGTCATTGATGGCAGCAGGTGTACCGATCAAGAAACCGGTTGCAGGTATTTCCTGTGGATTGGTAACCGGTGATACAGACGATGAATATCTGGTATTGACAGATATTCAGGGCTTAGAGGATTTCTTCGGTGACATGGACTTTAAGGTGGCAGGTACCAAAGATGGTATTACAGCGATCCAGATGGATATTAAGATTCATGGACTTACAAGACCGATCGTTGAGGAGGCAATTCGCCGCACACGTGAGGCAAGAATGTACATTTTGAATGAGGTTATGCTTCCGGCAATCGGTGCACCTCGTGAGAAAGTGGGCACATATGCTCCGAAGATCGTTCAGATTCAGATCGATCCGCAGAAGATTGGCGATGTTGTTGGTCAGCGCGGTAAGACGATCAATACATTGATCGAGCGTACCGGTGTGAAGATCGACATTACAGATGACGGTTCCGTTTCTGTTTGTGGCGAAGATGAAGCGATGATGCAGGAGGCAATTCGCTTGATCCAGATCATTACAACGGATTATTATGAGGGACAGATCTTAGAGGGCGATGTTGTCAGCATCAAGGAGTTCGGTGCATTTGTTGAGTTCGCTCCGGGCAAAGAAGGAATGGTTCACATTTCTAAGATTGCAAATGAGCGTATCAATCATGTTGAGGATGTTCTTACCCTTGGAGATCATGTAAAAGTGGTATGCTTAGGTAAGGATAAGATGGGACGTACCAGCTTCAGCATTAAAGATGTAAAAGATCAGTTATAATCTTTTATTTATGCAGTAGATTGTGAGGATTGTCATAGGATGTTCGTATGGCAATCCTTTTTCTATAGTTGAGGAGAAACGAAGATGGATACAAAATCTCATAAAATTGCAGGCGTAGGAGTGTTAGTGGCTCTTGCTATGGTCCTTAGCTATTTGGAATCATTGATACCTATATCATTAGGTATTCCCGGAATTAAGCTTGGATTATCGAATGTGGTAACACTATTTGCGTTGTATCAGTTCGGTGGTGGGATAGCATTCGGAGTGGCTGTCTGCCGTATTGTACTATGTGGGGTCACCTTTGGTAGTTTGTCTACGATGCTGTATAGCTTTGCGGGGGGATTACTTAGTTTTGCAGTTATGTTTGTTTTGAAAAAAACAGAAAAGTTTTCGATATATGGGATCAGCATTGCCGGCGGCGTGATGCACAATGTCGGGCAGCTTTTGGTTGCGGCATACGTGATGCAGACTGCAAAAATTATTTATTATATGCCGGTTCTTCTTGTTGCCGGGACTCTGGCAGGTGCGGCAATTGGCATATTAGGAGCGATGATCTATCGCAGGATCGATACATAAACACAAGAACCGTATAATAGAAATCTGTTTGGCGCATACTACAAGAGATGAAACAGAAAAGTGAGGTGTGTGCAGATGGACGAGGTACTAAAAGAATATGGAATGCGTTTGCTGGTGAATGAAGAGACGGGGGTGAGAATGCAGCTGGTCTCGATCATTGGAGAGATTGAAGGACATGAATCGGCTTCCAGCCAGACCAAAACGACAAAATATGAGCATATGCTCCCGATCTTGGCGTCGTTAGAGCAGAGTGACAAATTGGATGGCATATTATTTTTGATCAATACGGTAGGTGGAGATGTGTCCTGTGGACTTGCGTTGGCAGAGATGATCGCCGGTTTATCCAAGCCAACAGTAGCGCTTGTTGTGGGAGACAGCCATTCGATCGGGGTGCCATTGTCAGTTGCGGCAGATTACACAGTGATCGCCCCATCGGCGACAGTGATCATTCATCCGGTACGCATGAGCGGAATGGTGCTTGGAGCGCCGCAGACATATGAGTATTTTCGTTTGATACAGGAACGGATCACCGGATTCATTGCCGCCCATTCTAACGTGAGTGAGGATACGATCGAACAGTGGATGATCACTCCGGGCATATTGAGCAGAGATCTGGGCACAATCTTGGTCGGCAGGCAGGCGGTAGAGGCAGGCTTGTATCAATGTGTGGGCGGTATTCATGAAGCACTGCAGGAATTGCAGCAGCGCATTGCCAAAAACAGAACAGACATTTGCAGTTGATATGAGGGTATGCTATAATGAGCTATAAGACGGCTCATTATAGTAGTTTACATAACCCGTTGTGTTCAGGTGCGCAGAGCGCGGGGGGAAGCTGTAAAGATTGCGTACAGAAATGAGGATGGATATGCCAGTTTGGAAGGGGATTATATTAGGTATTGTTCAGGGACTTGCAGAGTTTTTACCAATAAGCAGTTCCGGGCATTTGGTTATTTTGAAAGAGATCATGCACATAGACTTAGAGGGCGGTGGCCTTTTCTTTGATGTTATGCTGCATTTTGGAACATTATTTGCTATTTTTGTAGCATTCCGACATGATATTTTGAAGATGATCGTGGAAGGATTACATATTGTAGGAGACGTATTTGCAAATATCGGAATTTGGTTCTCAGGATTTCGAGGGAATGAGCGTCATTATCACAAAATTGTTCGGACAGCTTATCGAAAGTTTGTTATGTTAGTGATCGTGTCTACGATTCCGACAGGCGTGATCGGCATCTTATTTAAGGATACGGTGGAACTTGCAGGAACTATGTTGGTCGTTCCGGGCATCTGTCTGTTGATCACTTCTGTATTTTTGGTTATTGCAGACTATGCAGATGAAGGAACAAAACGACCAAGAGAGGCGTCGTATGTCAATGCGGGATTGATCGGTGTTGCACAGGGAATCGCAACAATGCCGGGGCTGTCGCGTTCCGGAACGACGATTACAGCTTGTCTGCTTTGCGGTTTTGAAAAGAAGTTTGCTGTGAAATATTCTTTTATTATGTCGATCCCGGCTGTTTTAGGTGCGGTCGTGTTGGAGTTAAAGGATGTTGCTAAGGCTCCACTGCAGGCGTCAGCAGTACCGGCATGTGCAGTGGCGACAGTTATTTCCGCAATAGTAGGATATTTGTCAATCTGCATTATGATGCGTTTGATACAGGGAAAGAAATATAAAATATTTGCAGTTTATTGTGCGATCGTAGGACTGATCACGGTCGGCTATGGAATATTCAGATAATTGGAGGAGTGTCATGGCAGCAAAGACATCTGCGGCAAAGAAAAAGGCAGGCAGCGGAGGGCGAAGTGCCAAAAAAACGACAAGCGGAGTAAAGGCAGTACATAGTACCAAGCCGTCTGGCAGGACAACGTCTAAAACGACGGCTCACAAGAAGAATGGAAGCGGCAGTACATCGAAAGCAAGTCGCACCGGGACGAATACATATCGTCGACGCACGATTGAAGAAATGAACGAGTATCAGGACCATATCGCATTTGAGCAGGGAATGACGATTTTGCTCAGTTGTGCTGTGTTAGTGCTATGCTATGTGAGTTTCTTTGGGCTTGCCGGACAATTTGGAGCGGTAATAAAAAACATTTTTATGAAATTATTTGGCTGGACGGCATGGATGATTCCGATGGCAATCGTTCTTGCTGTTATTTTTTCAATCGTAAATCCGGGAGACAAACGCGTACCGCGCAGAATTGCCAGTGGTACGGTAATCGTGTTGGCGTTAATGGGATTGACGGGCAGTGGTATTGTTGGCAAATACATCGACTTAGGAGTATTCCGTGTACTGGGTGAAGTGGGTGGTTATTGCGTATTAGGCGCATTATTATTAGTTAGCATTTACATATTTTATGGAATTGAATGGATGGCAATGCTGCGCAAGCGAAATGCCTATTATCAGGAGATGGGAGAAGCCTATGAGGTGATCCGTCAAGAAGAAGATTACACGGAGCCATCTTACAAGGTTTGTCCACCGAAACGACGTAAGATATACTCGGATCATCAAATGCAGTCTGTCAATTTGCAGCAGATGAATGAGCAGATAGACCGGATGCAGGAAAAAGAACAGGAAAATCGCAAAAATACAAATACAACCAAAGAAAAAGCCGGAAAGCTGGAAGAGATATTACCGAGTGGGAAAAGTGTGCGTACGCAGACGCAGGAACAGGAGTCGGTAGAGCGTCAAAAAGAGCAGCAGGAAGAACAGCATATGTCGGTGGAGCCATCTTCGGAGATTCCAATCTATCGTGAGGAACTGCGACGCAAGTTTGACAAACCGTTGTCGGAAACAATCACATCACCGTTACACGAGCAGCCTTCGACGCAGTCACTTGAGAGTTACATTGCGGAAACGAAGGAGAATATGACACACGCAATGACAGAGAAGGTTTCTGAAGAGCCGAAGAAACCGGCAAAGACAAGTCGGACAAATCGTAATAGTCAGAATAAAGCAGAACGTTCAACGACAAAATCAGAGAGCAGTACGGTGCGAGGAGGAAGTGGCGCGGTTTCTACCTATAACGCTGCGGAGATTGCAGATGCTTTTGCGTCCGGTAAGGAAAAAATGACTGCCAAGCAGAGTGAAGAACAGCATAAACCATATGAATTTCCTCCGGTGGAATTGCTTAGTGTTCCAAAGGAGATACCGGGAAGGGTCAGCGACAGTGAGCTTCGTGAGACAGCAGCCAGACTGCAGGATACGCTGCGCAGCTTTAATGTGAACGTGACGATGGGACCGGTCACCTGTGGACCAACCGTTACCCGCTTTGAAGTGCTTCCGGAACAGGGGGTCCGAGTAAATAAGATCACTAATCTTACCGACGATCTTAAGCTGAGTTTGGCGGCACCGAGTGTTCGTATTGAAGCACCGATCCCGGGAAAATCAGCGGTTGGAATTGAAGTGCCAAATCCGGAGCCAAGTCCGGTGTATTTTCGAGAATTATTGGAGGGCGATGATTTCCGTAAGGCAAAATCGCCGGTTACGTTTGCGGTTGGTAAAGATATTGCCGGTAAACGTATTATGACGGATATTGCCAAGATGCCGCATTTATTGATCGCCGGAGCGACCGGTTCCGGTAAATCGGTATGTATCAATACGCTGATCATGAGCATTTTGTATAAGGCAGATCCATCTGATGTCAAGCTGATCATGATCGACCCGAAAGTGGTAGAGCTTAGTGTATATAATGGAATTCCGCATTTGTTCTGTCCGGTTGTGACGGATCCACGCGAAGCGGCATCTGCGCTTAATTGGGCGGTGCGGGAGATGATGGAACGATACAATTTATTCAAAGAACTGGGAGTACGTAATATTTCCGGTTACAATCAAAAGATCAAGACAGTAGAGGATCCGGAAAAAGCAGGATATTCCAAAATGCCATCGTTAGTTATCATTGTTGATGAGTTTGCTGATCTGATGATGGTTGCTTCTAAAGAAGTGGAGGATGCGGTGTGCAGACTGGCTCAGTTGGCACGTGCAGCGGGAATTCACTTAGTATTGGCAACACAGCGACCATCGGTAAATGTCATCACCGGCGTTATCAAAGCGAATATTCCATCGAGAATTGCATTTTCGGTATCATCAGCCATTGACTCCAGAACGATACTGGACAAAGGTGGAGCAGAGAAACTGCTTGGTAAAGGTGATATGTTATTTTTTCCATCGGGAGAATCGGAGCCGGTACGTGTGCAGGGCGCATTTGTTTCGGATAAAGAAGTCAGCGATGTGGTTGAATTCCTATGTGAGGCAAATGAAGAGCCGGAATACAATCATGAGGTGACAGCAATTACGGAAGAGCCGGATGGCACAGTGACAGAAGTCGTATCCGAAAAACCGGATGTTGATGAGTATTTTGCCGATGCAGGACGTTTTGTTATTGAATCAGAGCGTGCGGCAGCAGGACAATTACAGCGTCGTTTTTCAATAGGATTTAATCGTGCAGGACGCATTATTGACCAATTGCATCAAGCAGGAGTAGTCGGACCGGCAGAGGGCACTAAGCCTAGAAAGGTATTGATGACGATGGAGCAGTTTGAGGCATATCTGTCAGGAGGCGATGCAGCAACAGAAGCAGATGAGCTGGAAGCTTATGCACAGGAACTTTCTGCAAGTGATATGTTAGAAAATCCGGAGCATGTGATCTCGGAAGAGCAAGATCCATTACAAGGGATGGTAGATGATCTGGAGGAGCATGGAGTATGATGGCGACAAAAAATATCCGGGGATTGTTGGTGACAAATGCGTTTCTAAAAAACGGTAAATTTGTCGAGCATTATGAGTGGCTGCGGGAAGCTGCAAGGCAGCAGGAGATCCGGCTGGATCTGTGCGATAACGCTATGCTTCATGCAATCTATGGAATGGAATCTGATGAGGCAAAGTTAGCGTCATATTCGTTTATTATTTTTTGGGACAAAGACATACGTTTGGCAAAATGGATGGAGCATTATTGTCAAAAACGGGGGATCCCGATCTTTAACACGCCCGAGGCGGTTGCGGCTTGTGACGATAAGAGTGAAACTTTTCGGTTGCTAACAGAGGCATCGGAGGAGGCGTTTTCCTTGATTCCATCTGTTGTTGCTCCCTTAACATTTGCTGCTGTGGGTTATACAGATGTGGATTTTTTGTCTTCGATCGAGAAGCAGATAGGCTATCCGATGGTGATCAAAGAGTGCTTTGGGTCGTTTGGCTGGCAGGTTTATTTGGCAAAGGATCGGGAAGAGGCACTTAGCTATACGAAAAAATTGGCGGGCACCCCATTTTTATATCAAAAGTTTATTGCTGCGAGTGCAGGTGTGGACGTGCGTTTGCAGGTTGTAGGAACAGAAGTGGTAGCGGCAATGAAGCGTCGGTCAAAAACGGATTTCCGTGCAAATTTATCGAATGGCGGGCAGATGGAAGCTTATGAAGCTTCGCAGGAAGAATGTGATCTTGCTGTTCGCGCAGTGCTTGCATTGGGGCTTGATTTTGCGGGCGTTGATCTGTTATTTGTAAGTGGTGAAGATAAACCGGCAAATATGATCTGTGAGGTGAATTCCAATGCACATTTTCGAAATATTGCAGAATGTACCGGGGTAAATACAGCAGACAAGATCATGCAGTATATTAAGCGTGTGTTGGAAGGAAAACAGGAGAGAAATCATAGAGGATGAATAAATGCAGCGCATAGGTTATATGATTTATGAAACAGCAGAAGGGGAGAAAAACCGTGGCTTTGTGTCTATGTTTGCACAGGCAGGAAAAGCCTATGGTCTGAGATTTTGCTTGGTGACAAAGGATCAGTACAAAACGTCCCCCTTGCCGGATTTTGTGATCAATCGGACCAGAGATCCTGAAGTCAGTCTGTTCTATGAATGTCATGGAGTTTTGGTATTTCATTCGAGTGATATCGTTCATACCGGGAATGATAAAGCGGTGACTTTGCAAAAACTCAAACAAAAGTGGTCAGCAAAGAGCCCACTACAGATACCAAAAAGCACTGTGATCGATCTGACGCAGTATGCGGTCGGACCGGCAGATATGACACAGGTATCCATTGAGGATGGGAAGAAGAATGCTTTTATCAAGCTGAAAAGGGAAGTATTGAAATGGCAGGACAAATGCGGTCTGATGGGACATAATGTAGTGCTTAAATCGGTTGGTGGACATGGCGGCAGCGAAGTATTTCTGGTATCTATGGAAGAATGGGATGAAGAAGAGAAAACACAGGAGAAACTGCAACCGCTTCTTAACCGAAAGTTGTTGTGCCAGGAATGGATAGACAGTGACAGCCGCGATATACGCATCTATGTTATAGGAGGACAGCCTTATGCAGCGGTACTTCGTCAGGGCTTTGGTGATTTTCGCTCGAACTATTCCCTGGGTGGGTCTGTGCGAGAGTATCCTCTGGACAATATGACAAAAGAGTTAGTCAGACAGTATATTATGGCGTTAGGAGGCAGTGCCTTAGCGTTTGTCGGAGTGGATTTTTTGTTAGAGAAGAGTGGATGCATGGTATTTAATGAGTTAGAAGAAATGGTGGGATGCCGTATGTTGTACGCCTGCAGTGATCACGACATTGTGTCGGATTATGTAGGGTGGCTTGCCAAAAAACTATAAAAATGATAGGATAAAGATTAGTCACTTTTAGGGGGACTATGAGGAGCAGGAGAAAGAGAATGGAGGATTTTGTACATGAAATCAGATATTGAAATCGCGCAGGCAGCCAATATGATTCCAATTTGGGAAGTGGCAGAACAGCTGAATATCCCGAAGGATGAATTAGAAATGTATGGTAAATACAAAGCAAAGCTTGGAGATGAGCTTTGGGATAGAGTAAAAGATAACCCGGATGGAAAGCTGATCTTAGTGACAGCGATCAATCCTACCCCGGCAGGAGAGGGCAAGACAACAACTTCCGTTGGTCTTGGACAGGCTATGGGGAAACTTGGCAAAAAGGCAGTGATCGCACTTCGCGAGCCATCTCTTGGACCATGCTTTGGTATCAAAGGTGGAGCGGCAGGAGGCGGTAACGCCCAGGTAGTTCCGATGGAGGACTTAAATCTTCATTTTACCGGTGATTTTCATGCAATTACATCTGCCAATAACTTGTTGGCAGCCATGCTGGATAACCATATTAAGCAAGGCAATGCATTGCAGATCGATACGAATCAGATCGTGTGGAAACGCTGTATGGATATGAATGATCGTGTGCTTCGTAATATTGTGGTTGGTCTTGGACGTCCGGTAGATGGAGTTGTACGCGAGGATCATTTTATTATCTCTGTTGCCTCAGAAATCATGGCAATCTTATGTCTTGCGGATAATATGAAGGATCTGAAGGAACGTTTGTCTCGTATTATCGTAGCTTATAATTATGCCGGTGAACCGGTAACGGCAGGACAGTTAAATGCAGTAGGAGCAATGGCAGCGTTATTAAAGGATGCCATCAAGCCTAATATGGTGCAGACACTTGAAAATACACCGGCGTTAGTACATGGTGGCCCGTTTGCTAATATTGCACATGGCTGTAATAGTGTCCGTGCAACAAAGACAGGACTTAAATTAGCGGATTACGTCATTACAGAGGCTGGTTTTGGCGCAGATCTTGGTGCAGAGAAGTTTTTTGATATTAAGTGTCGTATGGCAGGCATGAAACCGGATGCAGTTGTATTGGTTGCTACGGTACGTGCCCTGAAATATAATGGCGGCGTTGCCAAAGAAAATCTTGGTGAAGAGAATCTGGAAGCGTTAAAAGCAGGTATCGTAAACTTAGAGAAACATATTGAGAATGTTGCAAAGTTCAAGGTACCATGTGTAGTAACTTTGAACCGTTTTGTAACGGATACCGATGCAGAGCTTCAGTACATTGAGCAGTTCTGTAAAGAAAGAGGCTGTGATTTTGCACTTTCCGAAGTATGGGAAAAAGGTGGAGAAGGCGGCATTGCTTTGGCAAAAGAGGTAATTCATACATTGGAAACCAAAGAGAGCGATTTTACACCATTATATGATACCGAGTTATCTATTCGGGAAAAGATTGAGAAGATAGCGAAAGAAATTTATGGCGCCGGCAAGGTTAATTATGCACCTGCAGCAGCGAAAGCAATTGACCGTTTAGAGAGTCTTGGGTATGGCGATACACCAATCTGTATGGCAAAGAATCAGTATTCATTGTCTGATGATCCTAAGAAGTTAGGTCGTCCGGAAGGATTTGAGATTACGATACGTGAAGTGTATGTGTCCGCAGGAGCAGGATTTGTCGTTGCGATCACCGGTACGGTCATGACAATGCCGGGATTGCCACTTCATCCGGCGGCTGAGCGCATTGATGTAAACGAGGATGGTGTGATCACCGGTCTTTCCTAAAAGAAATGTAGTGGAATATATCGCACAACCGTAGTTTTTGATGATGTTACAAACATAATAGCAGCTAAAAAGGCTGTCCCTTTACCGAACATCTTGTGGAAAGGGGCAGCCTTTTTTTGACTTAAGTAGAGCAACAACACATTGTTTTTACAAATCAGTAGAAAAGTGATCTGTTAGTTGACCAAACTTCCTTTGAATTTAGATTCACAATAAATGCAGCGATAAATACGTCTGTTGCGGTCTGTTAATTTGAAAGAGTGTGGTAACTCCTGCTCGATCGAAGTGATACAGCGCGGATTTTTGCAGCGGATAATTCCGGTAACGGTTTCCGGAAGTTCCAGTTTATGTTTGGCAACGATATTGTTATCCTTTATGATATTGATCGTTAAGTTTGGATCTAATACACCGAGAACATTCAGATCAATATCCAAAGGACCTTCGATCTTGATAATGTCCTTTTTGCCCATTTTGTTGCTGCGTGCATTTTTGATAATGGCAACAGAGCAGTCTAATTTTTCTAAGTTGAGATATTCATATATTTTCATGGCACCTCCGGCCTGAATATGATCGATGACAACACCCTCGTTTAATCCACCGATATTTAATCTGCCGGTTTCCGGAATTTCTTTCTGTGACATAGTTACCTCCTTTATTTTGCAAGTCCAAGCAAAGTCATGATCAGAGCCATTCGTACATAAACACCGAATTGTGCCTGCTTAAAATATACAGCACGAGGATCATCATCGACTTCAGTTGCAATTTCGTTGACGCGCGGAAGCGGATGCAGTACATACATATTTTCTTTGGCATAGCGCATCTTAGCTGCATCTAAGATGAAACTGTCTTTTAAGCGGATATAATCTTCCTCATTGAAAAAGCGTTCTCTCTGCACGCGTGTCATATATAAAATATCAAGTTTTGGCATATATTTTTCCAATTCATTGGTTTCGATGAAATCAATGTTGCCGTCCACCAGGACTTCTTGGCGAAGATAATCCGGAATACGAAGTTCATCCGGAGAGATCAATATAAAATGTATATTCGGATAACGTACCATAGCATTGATCAGAGAGTGTACGGTACGGCCGAATTTCAGATCACCGCACATACCGATGGTCATATTATCCAGACGCCCGGTCAGTGTTTTGATCGTTAAGAGATCCGTTAATGTCTGCGTCGGGTGATTATGTCCGCCATCACCGGCATTGATCACCGGTATCCGTGAATGCATTGCAGCTACGGTAGGGGCTCCTTCTTTTGGGTGGCGCATTGCACAGATATCTGCATAAGAAGAGATTACGCGGATCGTGTCAGCGACGCTTTCTCCTTTGGACGCTGAGCTGGAATCAGCGGAAGAAAAACCAAGCACGCTACCGCCAAGATTTAACATGGCTGCCTCAAAACTGAGACGTGTACGAGTGCTTGGTTCATAAAATAAAGTTGCTAATTTTTTGCCATCGCATACATGTGCATATGCTTGCGGATCATGCATGATCGACTGCCCTAAGGTCAATATGTGGTCCAGTTCATCCACCGATAAATCAAGGGGACTGATTAGATGTTTCATGAAAAGTACCTCCGTTGTATTTTTACAATATATTACCACAACATTTCGGGACATACAATGCTAACTTGAGAAAAAGAAATGACAAGTTAGTATTGAAGAAGAAAGGCAGTTTATGGTACTATATAGGTACTGATGTAGAGGTGGGATATTAACAGAAGGGAGAATTCATAGTATGAGTGAAATTTCAAAGAAAACAAAAAGCGAAAATGAGAGAATTAATCTTTTAGTATTCATTTTTGCGACCTTGATGGATGCATTTTTTGTAGTAGGATATCTGCAGGATGCATCGGTAGGAAACATTAGCTGGACATATGCGATTATTGTAGTTGCAGTTGTTGCAGTAGGGTTATTGATCAATGCGGTTTTATATATTCGTAATCATGGAAGTGTGGCACTGCGTCATACGGTTATGGTTGGATATGGTGTGTTATATGCAGTGATCATGTATGGCGCCAATAGTGACCTTGTATTTATTGCTGCCTTTCCAATGGCAAGTATCTTTATTTTGTATTTCGACTTTGCGTTCATCCTGCGAAGCAGCATTGGTTTGATCATTATCAATGTGGCATACGTAGTACGCTGTGTAGTCAATGGCAAGATGAATTCAGGAATTGATATTACAACGAGTACGCTGATCCTTCAGCTTGCAACGGTCGTTCTTACAATGGTGGTTGTCTGCGCAATTACTAAGCTTGCTGCACAGCTTAACAGCGAGAAAGTAAGTCGTGCACTTACTAATCAGCAAAAATCAGAAACTTTGCTGGAGGAAATTCTTCATATTTCCAAGCAGGTTAAAGAAAATTCTTCAACAGCTGCATCTTTGATGGAAGAGTTGCAGCAGTCTACAATTAGTACAGCAAATGCATTGGACGAGATATCGACCGGTAACAGTTCCAATGCAGAGAGCATTGAGCAGCAGACGGTGATGACTTCACAGATTCAGGAAATGATCACGAAGACCAGCAATCGATCTCAGGGAATGAAGCAGGTTGCCGAGATGAGTATGGAGTCGATCGATAAAGGCCGTGACTCTATGCAGAAATTACTTGAGCAGGCAGATGCTATTGCAGCTGAGAATGCAAAGGTACATACTTTAATGGGGGCTTTGACGGAGAATACCAAGGAAGTGGCTGAGATCACGCAAAATATTTTTGACATTTCCAGTCAGACCAATATGCTTGCTTTGAATGCATCGATCGAGAGTGCAAGAGCGGGAGAAGCAGGTCGCGGCTTTGCGGTTGTTGCAGAGCAGATCCGAGTACTTGCAGAGCAGACCAGACAGTTGACGGAAGGAATTTCTCAGATCACTGCCAAATTACAGGAAAATGCAGAAGAGACACAGGAAAGAATCAATGGTGTGTTGGAAGCATCTGAACAGGAGAAAAATTTGATCCAGGTAACGGATAAAGATTTCACCCAGATCCGTTCTCAGATGGATCATTTGAATGAGGACGTAGTAAATGTTTCCGAGGAGATCAGCCAGATCATGACCGCGAATGACTCTATTGTGGAAAGTATTTCACAGATATCAGCGGTCAGCGAGGAAGTTTCCGCTAATACATCTCAGGCGGCAGAGATGGGATATCAGACAAGCGAACAGGCTGCCAAAGTTGGCTCTTTGATGAATGAATTGCAGGAGAGCGCTGTAGAACTTGAAAAGTACATTTAATTCTATTAGAATAGAACAGTATGTTATGTTTACCACATGACATATGATTACTTGAGCCAAGAGCATAATATGAAAGCTTAAAATCACTGGCTTAAGAGAAAGGTATGGTAACAGTATGATTAAGTTGTATGATAATGGTGTGTATTTGCTGAATGGGACAGATATCGTAGAAGATAACGGCCAGGCAGAAGCACAGATTCAGGCAAAATGTGGAGAGGTGCCATCAAAGGAGCAGGCCTCCGAGGGAACGATTGCATATTCTATTTTGAAAGCACATAATACTTCTGGTGGTATGGATAATCTTCAGATTAAATTTGACAAGTTAACGTCTCATGATATTACATTTGTTGGCATTATCCAGACTGCAAGAGCATCAGGATTGGATAAATTTCCTGTTCCTTATGTTTTGACAAACTGTCACAATAGTTTATGTGCGGTTGGTGGAACGATCAATGAGGACGATCATATGTTTGGTCTTTCTTGTGCTAAGAGATATGGTGGAATGTATGTGCCACCACATCAGGCGGTTATTCATCAGTTTGCAAGAGAAATGTTGGCAGAGGGTGGTAAAATGATCCTCGGTTCTGATTCTCATACAAGATATGGTGCCCTTGGTACTATGGCAATGGGTGAAGGTGGTCCGGAATTAGTAAAGCAGTTGTTAGAGCGTACGTATGATATTCCAATGCCTGGTGTGATCGGTATTTATCTGGATGGCGAGCCAATGCCTGGCGTCGGACCTCAGGACGTAGCACTTGCTATTATCGGTGCGGTATTCAATAACGGTTATGTTAAGAATAAAGTGATGGAATTTGTAGGTCCTGGTGTTTCTAAATTGTCTGCAGATTATCGTATTGGTATTGATGTAATGACAACGGAGACTACGTGCCTGTCTTCTATTTGGAGAACAGATGACAAGATCAAAGAGTTCTATGAAATCCATGGACGTGCCGGCGCATATAAAGAGTTGAATCCGGCAGCAGTTACTTATTATGACGGTATGGTATATGTAGATCTTTCTAAGATCCAGCCAATGATCGCAATGCCATTCCATCCAAGCAATGTATATACGATCCATGAGTTACAGGATAATCTGATGGATATTTTGGATGACTGCGAGAAGAAAGCGTTGGTATCTTTGGATGGTCAAGTTGATTTTAAGCTTAAGAATAAAGTGCGTAATGGCAAACTTTATGTAGATCAAGGTATTATTGCAGGATGTGCAGGTGGTGGTTTTGAAAATATCTGTGCTGCAGCTGATATTTTGAAAGGCGCAAGCATTGGAGCAGATGAGTTTACATTGAGTGTGTATCCGGCCTCTACCCCAATTTATATGGAGCTTGCTAAGAATGGTAAGTTAGCAGATCTTATGGAGACCGGAGCAATCGTGAAAACAGCATTTTGTGGCCCGTGCTTTGGTGCAGGTGATACCCCTGCAAACAATGCCTTTAGTATTCGCCATTCAACGCGTAACTTCCCGAACCGTGAGGGATCTAAGATCCAGAACGGTCAGATCTCTTCGGTAGCATTGATGGATGCACGTTCTATTGCAGCAACAGCAGCAAATAAGGGCTATTTGACAGCTGCCACGGACGTTGATGCAACGATCAATACACCAAAGTATTTCTTTGATAAAAATATTTATGCAAACCGTGTTTACGATGGTGTAGGAAAACCTGAATATAATGAAGAAGTGAAGTTTGGACCAAACATTAAGGATTGGCCGGAGATGTCTGCATTGACAGATGACATCTTGATCAAGGTTGTATCTGAAATTCACGATCCGGTTACGACAACTGATGAGTTGATCCCATCCGGTGAGACATCTTCCTTCCGTTCAAATCCTTTGGGACTGGCAGAGTTTACACTTTCCCGTAAAGATCCGGAGTATGTAGGCAAGGCAAAGGCTGTTCAGCTTGGTGAGAAAGCACGTGTTGCCGGCGAGGATATTTTCGCAGCACTGCCGGAAGCAAAAGAAGTTTTTAATAAGATCAATGAGAAATTCGATGTTGATCCTGCTAAGACACAGATCGGAAGCATGGTATATGCGGTGAAGCCGGGTGATGGATCTGCACGTGAGCAGGCAGCTTCCTGTCAGAAAGTATTAGGCGGTCTTGCAAACATTGCAAAGGAGTATGCAACTAAGAGATATCGTTCTAATCTGATCAACTGGGGTATGCTTCCATTCTTGTATCCGGATGAGATTCCATTTGAGAATGGTGATTATATCTTCGTCAAAGATATTAAGAAAGCGGTAGAAGAGAAGCAGGATGAGATCAAGGCTTATGTAGTCGGTAAAGATATGAAAGAATTTACTTTGAGTTTAGGAGCGCTGACAGATGATGAGCGTGATATCATTACAAAGGGCTGTCTCATTAATTACTACAGAGCACACAAATAATATATAGTAGTATGATTTTTAATTGAAAAAGCTGCAAGCATTACGGTGTACCTTGTAATGCCTGCAGCTTTTTTTGATATTCTTTTCGTTAGCAATGATTTTGTCATTTATGAATTTTGCATCGTTATTATGACGTTTAGATAAAATGATAAATGATCGTTGCGATCAAAATACCAAGAATACTTCCGATGGTAATTTTGATCTTGAGCCCGAACGTTAATACCAAAATTCCCAGATCTAGGACAAAAGGAGTTGTAAACCCAAAGTTTTTGCCATAGTTTAACCAGGACAGAGCAGAGATACCTGCAGTAGCCTGTGCGATAAAACTTCCGATCACGATACCTGCCAATACTAAGAGAAAAAGCGCCCAATTATTTTTTCCAGCACCACGTGCCATGTCTAACCCTCCATTCTTATAACATATACTTAGAAATAAATTATAGAGGATAGTACACTTGTTCGTCAAGTGCAGTTTTACAAGGCCGAAATCTGTCATTTCTATGAAGAATTTGTCATTTTTTTGGTAATAGCATTGTCATACCGTATTATTTTTGCTATAATTGTACAGATTAGTACGTAAACACAGAAGAGTTTTAGGGGGAATACTAACATGTGGAAAAAGGTGGTATTAAGCATTTTGCTTGTTATTAGCGTTGCAACAGGATTTTTCGCAGCGAAAGCGCAGGTAACGATCGAGGGGCGACTCAATAAGGTGAACCGTGATTATGACACAGATTTGAGTTCAGTAGATCTGAGCAACATTCATGTGGAGACGGATAGTAAAGTGATCAACATCCTGTTATTAGGAGATGATTATAGAACTTACGACGGCAGTACATCTCCGGGATTGAATGATGTCATCATGATCGGTACACTGGACATGAAGCATAATACATTGAAATTGACATCCATCATGCGCGATACGCTCGTTGATGTATACGGTCAGAATAAGAAAATGAAAGTTAATGCTGCCGGCAAGAAAGAGTTTGGCGGTTTGAAGAATCTTTACAAGACATTGGCAGAGAATTTTAATGTTAAAGTAGATGGGTATGCAGAAGTTGGATTTAAGGGATTTGAACAGGCTGTAAATGCCGTTGGCGGTGTTGAAGTAGAGCTTTCGGATACGGAGGTTGAATACCTGAATAGAACCAATTATGTCTGGAAAAAGAAAAATCGCAAGTTTAAGGTTGGTAAACAACATTTAAATGGTGCACAGGCACTAGGGTGGTGTCGAATCCGTAAAGGAATGGACGTTATTGGAAAACCGGTGAAAACGGTAACCGGTCTGGCAGATGATTATGGACGTACTTGGAGACAGCGTACAGTGATCACTGCTCTTTTTGACAAGATGAAGTCACAGCCGCTTTCCAAATGGATGGAAGTAGCAGACAAAGTGTTAGGAAATGTCAGAACAGATCTGGATAATGATACGATCCTAAAATATATGAAAGATGCTGTGATGATGGGAACAACACAGATTCATCAAATGCAGATTCCGGTCAACGGATATTATAGAAATGACAAAAATAATGAATTTCCGGATGCACAGGGATGGAGTCTGGTTCCGACTAATGGTATTACAATGGATTATGACAGGACAGCCAATTCGGAAGCATTACGTCAGTTTATCTTTAAATATGATGGTAAAGATGAATTTAAATATACACCAAAAGATACAAGCACGGTGAGCAGTACCGGCAAAGATTACGATGAATAATGATATGCAGCTCCGCAAAGCCTGGATACGTTGCATACGACATGGAGGAATACCAAATGTGGAAAAAAGTATTAATGGGAATCTTATTAGTTCTTAGTGCTACGGCAGGTTTTTTTGTGGCAAAGGCGCAGGTGCTGTATAACAACAGCTTGAATCAGATCAATCGAGATTATGATACGGCACTTGCTAACGTTGATCTAAGCGGAATTCATGTGAATTCAGATGATCAGATTGTGAATATTCTCGTGGTCGGTAACGATTACCGAGAGGAAAGAGGATATGGTGCTAGTGGTCTTACAGATACAATGATCATTGCAACGATGGATATGAAGCATGGGACACTCAAAACAGCGTCATTGATGCGTGATCTTGTTGTTGAAATACCGGGACATGGCAAGAATAAGTTGAATTCTGCCAATTCTTTTGGTGGCATAGAATTGTTATATAAGACGATTGCTACGAACTTCAATATTGAATTGGATGGATATGTGGAGGTTGGATTTGCCGCATTTACCAAGATTATTGATAAAGTGGGTGGTATAGAGTTGGAACTTACTGAGTCAGAAGCAAGTTATTTGAATTCAACGAACTATATTCGAAATAAAAAGAGCCGTAATGTAAAGGTTGGAAAGCAGACCTTGAATGGTGCACAGGCATTAGGTTACTGTCGAATCCGTAAGGGTGGTGTTACAACGATCAATGGACTTCGCGATGATTATGGACGTACTTGGAGACAGCGCACGACGATCAACGCAGTCTTTAACAAGATTAAGAAGCTTCCAATGACGGATTGGCTGGACATTGCCAATGTAGTACTCAAAAAAGTAACAACAGACCTAACAAATGAGCAGATAACCGAATATCTGAAAGATGCAGTTTCCTTAGGAACGACCACGATCAATCAGATGCAGGTTCCGGTACAGGGATATTTTCGCAGTGGATATAATGGTGAGTATTCTTGCGGGTCATGTATTGTTATGACTTCTGGTGGAACTGCCTGGGATACCAGTGCTAATGCGGAAGCGTTGAATCAATTTGTATTTGATTATGATGGCAAAGAGGAGTTTAAGTATTCCCGTAGCGATTCCTAATTTTCATGGAATGATCGGTTATAAATAAGAACGGTAACAGGAACAAAGCAGGGTTTGCGGCTTTGTTCCTGTTTTTCTTGAGTGGATTTCTTATTTTGCTAGGGCACTGATGAATACATGCCCGAAGAATTGTCTGAGTTATTTACCAATAATGGCCTGCAGTAGTTTTAGAAAAATATCGCTATAGCAGGCTTTTTTGATACTTTGCGCTGCTACAATGGGAAGGGAACCGATCTCCTGATCGTTTAATGTATATTGAACAGAACCGATGATTGTCCCCTCTTTGATCGGAGCCTGTAAATGTTTGCGATAGAAAATCTTGCGCTTAGGCTTATAGGATTGTTCATCTCCACAAAGTACGTATTGGAATGGTTTTTCGACGCGCGGGATTATTTCCGGCGTGATACCACCGGAGATCTTTTGCGGGGGGAGAGTGATATCGTCCGGATTTTCCTGAAAGGCGGTACAGTTTGCAAAACCATAATCCAACAGGGCTGCCGCCTGCACAAATCGGATTTTTGGGTCTGGAGCAGCCATAATGACGGCGGTAAGGCTGATTCCATCTCGTTGTGCAGTAGCACTGAGACAATATTTTGCTTTCGATGTGGATCCGGTTTTTAGACCGGTAATTCCCTGATAAGTACGGATTAGTTTATTGGTATTCGTTAGTCCAAATTTTTTCTTCCCCTTTTTGGTGACATGTGTAATAGTATCCATCCATACAGTAGAATACTTGGAAATGTCCGGATACTTGGACACAAGCGATTGTGACATTAAGGCTACATCGTATGCACTGCTGTAATGTCCGCTCTCTATGGAGTCATCCAGACCGTTACAGTTTTTGAAATGAGTATGTTTCATACCGAGAGCTTTTGCTTTTTTGTTCATACGTTTTACAAAGGATTGCTCTGATCCGGCAAGGTGTTCTGCCATGGCCACAGCGGCATCGTTTGCGCTGGCTATGCTGATGCATTTGATCATTGTATTGACGTCCTGCGTCTCTCCCGGTTCCAAAAACACTTGTGAACCGCCCATAGATGCGGCATATTCACTTACTGTTACCTTATCTTCAAGTTTGCATTTCCCCTGTTCGATGGATTCAAAGATCAGAAGGAGGGTCATGATCTTGGTGATACTTGCCGGTATTAATTTTTTATCTTTGTTTTTGGCATATAAGATGCGTCCGGAAGCGTTGTCGATCAGAACGGCAGCTTTTGCGGTAATTGCCAGATCATTATTATGTGCTTGGTCTGCCTCAGCTTGTTTATTTGCTGTGCACCGAAAAGCTGGCTGATTTGTACATACTTTCGCAAAAACCTTGACAGATGTGAAGGCGTTGACATAAATAAGTACGGCACATAATATAAGAGCAAGCATTCGTCTTGACAGGATGGAACGAAATAATTGCATTGTGAGAATCCTTTCTGTACCAAATAGGTTAGTGCAGTAATATCAGTACGATTTGAAATATAATTATAGCAACATATGCGACAAAAAGAGAGAATATGTGTATTTTATCAAATTGAAAATTTGAAAAAAAGATATTGCTTTTTTCTGCCGCTATTTTGTGATATAATGAGCCGCAGAGAAAAACAAGCGGCTGCGAAGCAGACATTTGTTTTTCTGGGCTCATTAACGAGCAAATAAGCTTGTGAAACAAGCGAATAAGCTCTGAAAGAGCGGATTTGCGAGTTTGAAAAAAAGGCAACTTGATGTATGAACAGTGGCCGCAGAGAAAAACAAGCGGCTGCGAAGCAGGCTGAAAAAATGATAAAAGTGAGGATAAATATGACAAGTAAAGAAAGAGCAGAATTGAAAACACAGGCAATGAAATTAGACAGCATATTTCAGATTGGAAAGGCTAGTTTAACGCCTTCGATGGTTAATGCAGTAAAGGATGCCTTGCATGCAAGAGAATTGGTTAAAGTATCTGTACTCAAAAACTGTTTGGATGATCCGCATGAGATTGCACAGGTATTGGCAGAGAGAACCGGTTCAGAGGTCGTGCAGGTGATCGGCAAGAAGATTGTTTTGTATAAGAAAAACTTTGAATTGGAGGAGAAGCGTAAACGTGCTTTGAAACGTGAAAAGCAGAACCGTCATGGTGCAAAAAACATGAAAAAATCAGACAAAGTACAGAAAAGTTTTTCTAAGCCGGACAAGAGATCTGCAGCTAAGGGAAAGAAGTCTAAGACGGATCAAGGCACTGCAAAATATCTTTGGGGCGATAAGTAAATGTTAGTGAAGGATAGTGGAGTCACAGCCAAAAGAAAAGTTGGCATTATGGGCGGGACGTTTGATCCGATCCATAATGGGCATATGACGATGGCGAGGCAGGCAGCACTTCAGGCCTCTTTGGAATGTGTGCTATTTATGCCTACCAAGATACCTCCACATAAAGAAAGTACTAAAATAACATCGGAGTCTGTTCGGTCTCAGATGGTTCGACTGGCTGTGGCAGGAAATAATGATTTTATGTTTTCGGATTTGGAGTTACGACGCACAGGGACGACATATACTGCAGATACTCTGCAGATACTCACAAGAGAGCATCCTGAGTGTGAGTGGTACTTCATTTTGGGAGCAGATTCTTTTTTTCAATTAGAACAGTGGTATCACCCGGAAAGAATATTTGCCAATGCTATTATACTGGCTGCGGGACGGGATGATGTTCCGGCAGAGCAGATGCGTAAGCACAAGGAATATTTATGTCAAAAGTATCATGCGCGTATACAATTGATCGATATGCAGCAGATCGAGATCAGTTCTCATGAGATTCGCGAAATGATCGCGCAAGGGCATTCTGTGGATGAGATGCTTCCGCAGGCGGTTGCAGCTTACATTCACGAGCAGCGATTGTACCTGGATCCGGTGCAGGGCAGGAAAGGAAACTAGAGATGCAGCAACAGATACAAGAAATTCAAAGTAAGTTGAGTAAGAAATTATCGGAAAAACGATTTACGCATACGATAGGAGTGCTTTATACGGCAGAAGCGCTGGCAATGCGCTACGGAGAAGATTTAGATAAGGCGGCGTATGCGGCGGTATTGCACGATTGTGCAAAATATTGCAGTGGCGAGCAGATGCTTCAAAAGTGCCGTAAATACAATATTGAGATTTCAGAGGTGGAACAGAAGAATCCGTCGCTGCTTCATGCAAAACTTGGAGTCTATTATGCGAAACATCGTTACGAAATTGATGATGAGCAGATATTGGCTGCAATTCGCTGGCATACGACAGGAAGACCGGAGATGACCTTGTTGGAGAAAATAGTATTTTTGGCAGACTATATTGAGCCCAACCGCAAATTGATACCGGGACTTACACAGATACGTCAGATAGCATTTTGTGATATCGATAAGGCAGTGTGCATGACGTTAGAAAATACAGTTTCGTATCTAAAAGGAAGCAGCCGCGGGATGAAATGTTTTGATCCGAATACCAAACAGGCATATGAGTATTATAAACAATATCAATAAACAATCGTAGAAAGGATATAATAATTATGACAGAACAGAAAAAAATGGCAAAGATCGTATATGAGGCATTAGACGAAAAGAAAGGTTATGATATTAAATTGATCGACATTTCTGAGATTACAATGATCGCAGATTATTTTGTGATCGCAAGTGGGGACAGTACCACGCAGATCCAAGCGATGATCAATAATGTTGAGGAGCATATGCACAAAAACGGATATGCCGTAAAACGTGTCGAAGGTAATAAAAACAGTACTTGGGTATTGATGGACTTTGGCGATGTGATCGTGCACATTTTTGATAAAGAGGATCGCCTGTTTTATGATCTGGAGCGTATTTGGGCAGACGGTAAGGTGCTGCAGGCAGACTCGCTATAGTTTAACAGCCTTCAAATAGAAAATTTGTTCGGAACATTTGTTTGACACTACAGAACATATGTGTTACTCTGTTAATGATGAGACTGCCCATATCGTGTGCAGCAGTATATATAACACACATTGTTTGTTAGATGAGCAGATGCATTGTATTATGCAGAACATGCGCAGTAGATTATTTGATAGAACGAATACAGGAATTGGAGGCATATTTATGGCTAAAGGTAAAATATCTGCAAAGCAGGAAGAAATATTAGAGTATATTAAATCACAGACATTACAGCGCGGATATCCGCCGGCTGTACGTGAGATCTGTGATGCGGTACATTTGAAATCAACTTCATCTGTACACTCTCATCTCGAGACGCTGGAGAAGAATGGTTATATTCGTCGTGATCCAACGAAACCTCGTGCGATTGAGATCATTGATGATGAATTTAATCTGGCACGAAGAGAGATCGTAAATGTTCCGGTGATTGGGGAGATTGCAGCAGGAGAACCCATTTTTGCAGAGCAGAATATCGAGGGGTATTTTCCATTACTTCCAGAGGATGTACCGACAGGAGAATCATTTATGTTGAAAGTGCGTGGAGAGAGTATGATCAATGTCGGAATCTATGATGGTGACAAGATATTGGTAAAGAAGCAGAACACTGCGAGAAATGGTGAGATTGTGGTTGCTTTAGTGGAAGACTCTGCTACGATCAAGACTTTTTATAAAGAGGATGGGCATTATCGTTTGCAACCTGAAAACGATACAATGGATCCGATCATTGTCGATCGGGTTGAGATTTTAGGTAAGCTTGCCGGATTATACAGAACATATCGTTAGCAGTAGATATGACACCAAGAAATTTCTTTACCGGAGCTCTATACTCTATAAATAAGTAGGAGAGAAAGGCGGACAGTAAGTTGCAAAAACTAAAGGCGGATATTAAGAATAGACAGTTTAAGAACTGCTATCTGTTTTATGGAGAGGAAGATTATCTCAAACGTCTTTATAGAGACAGCTTAAAGGCTGCTGTTTTAAATGGCGGAGATGATATGAACTGTACGCGGTTCCAAGGTAAAGAAACAGATGTGGTGCAGATCAAAGATCTTGCTGATACACTGCCCTTTTTTAGTGATTATCGATTGATCATTGTGGAAAATTCCGGTCTGTTTAAGTCGGCAAATGATCTTGCAGATTATCTGCCAAATATGCCGGACTCTACAATCTTACTTTTTGTGGAGAGTGAGATTGATAAACGTAACCGCCTGTATAAGTATGTCAACAAATGCGGATATGCGGTTGAAATGAAGCCGATGAACGATCGGGAGATCAAGCTGTGGACTGTAGGGATCCTCAAGCAGGCAGGAAAGCAGATGAGGGAGAATACAGCAGAGTATTTTTTGGGATTGATCGATAATGATATGTATCATGTGAAAAATGAACTGGATAAATTGATCGGTTTTGTCGGCGATCGCGATGAGATCACGAAAGAGGATGTCGATGAAATTGCGTGTGTACAAGTGAATGGACAGATTTTTCAGATGATGGATGCAGTAGCTTCCGGTGATCAGAAGCGGGCGATGAAATTGTATCGGGATCTCTTGGAACTTCGAGAGAGTGCAATGTCCATTTTGTACTTGTTATCGAGACACTTTAATATATTACTGCAGATAAATGATTTAGGGAGTGGAGTCCCAAAGGGAGAAATTGCACGAAAAGTTGGAATTCCGCCCTTTTCTGTGGGGAGATACCAAAGTCAGAGTCGTCATTTTTCGACAGCGAAGCTTAAGGAAATGCTGGAACAGTGTGTAGAGACAGAATATCTGTTTAAGCGTGGACGGATTGAGGATCAAATAGGTGTAGAATTATTGTTAGTACAATTTACGAAGCAGTAATTTTGACAGATGAAAATACTTATGATATAATACTCGAAGTGTGCTCATTTTACGAGCTTCTTTGAAACTTCATTATATGCTGTGAATCGTGTACAATGATTCAGGATAATGAGTCTTACTGAGCTTTAAGGGCTATATATATGGAGAGTTGTCCGAGAGGTCGAAGGTGCATCACTCGAAATGATGTGTCGGTGAGAACTGACCGAGGGTTCGAATCCCTCACTCTCCGTTTCATGTTATGAAATTTTATAGATCGGTGTTACGCTTTAAGAGTGTAACATCGATCTTTTGTATTATGGGATTAAGGCGTCAAAGGTCCTTGATCATCATAAAACAATGCTTTGTTTTCTTATTGAAATAAAATGATCAATTGAAAATGGAGGAACTTTATGAATGGGCACAAAAGAAAAATAAGTAAAACAATTATTTACTTTAGAAAACAAATAAAACATATAAATTCACAAAATAATATTGCTTTTTTGAGAAAAAAACCGTATAATATCAACAAGTTGATGAACAAAGGGGTTCAGCAATGAGAGAATTCATGGGCTTTTCCTGAAGTGGAAAGAGCTTGCGTGTGGTCTCTGTTGCTGGACTCCTTTTTTGTTGGATAGGAGGAATAACATGGCTAAGGAAAAAGCGAGAAACAATGCGCAATCTGAAATTGCAAAGGCAATGCAGGTGGTCGATCATGAAAAAAGAGGACTTTATGATCCTCGTTTTGAACATGATAACTGTGGTATCGGTGCAATCGTCAATATTAAAGGTAATAAGACGCATGATACCGTTTCGGGAGCATTGGACATTGTAGAGAAACTGGAACATCGTGCCGGCAAAGATGCAGAAGGAAAAACCGGTGATGGTGTTGGTATTTTATTACAGATCTCCCACAATTTCTTTAAGAAAGCGGTTGCTCCATTAGGAATTGAGCTTGGAGAAGAGCGGGATTATGGTATTGGTATGTTTTTCTTCCCACAGGATGAATTGAAGAAAAATCAGGCAAAGAAGATGTTTGAGGTCATCGTCGAAAAAGAGGGACTGGAATTTTTAGGATGGCGCGAAGTTCCGGTATCGCCAAAGGTGTTAGGACATAAGGCGTTAGAGTGCATGCCATGCATCATGCAGGCATTTGTAAAGCGTCCGGAAGATGTGGAACGAGGCTTAGACTTCGATAGAATGTTATATGTAGTGAGACGTGTATTCGAACAGAGTAACGATGATACCTATGTCGTATCGTTTTCCAGTAGAACGATCGTATATAAAGGAATGTTTTTGGTGGGACAGCTTCGTTTGTTCTTTGAAGATCTGCAAAGCCCGGAATATCAATCTGCGATAGCAATTGTTCATTCCCGTTTTAGTACGAACACAAACCCAAGTTGGATGAGAGCACATCCGAATCGTTTTATCGTTCATAATGGTGAGATTAACACGATTGTCGGTAATGCTGATAAAATGTTAGCGCGTGAAGAGACAATGGAAAGTCATTATCTTGCTAATGAGTTTAGCAAGGTGCTTCCGGTCGTTAATCCGAACGGATCTGATTCCGCCAGACTTGATAACACATTGGAGTTTTTGGTAATGAGCGGTATGGAACTTCCACTTGCTGTCATGATCACAATACCGGAACCGTGGGAAAATGATATGAGTGTAAGTCAGAAAAAGAGAGACTTTTATCAGTACTATGCAACGATGATGGAGCCATGGGATGGACCGGCTTCTATCTTATTTTCCGATGGTGATTATATGGGTGCCGTACTCGACAGAAACGGACTCCGCCCATCTAGATATTACATTACGACAGATGATCAGTTGATCTTATCTTCTGAAGTTGGTGTATTTGAAATTCCACCGGAAAAAATCGTGAAGAAAGACCGCCTTCGTCCGGGACGTATGCTTTTGGTTGATACAGTCAAGGGTGAATTGATTGACGATGATGTATTAAAAGAGCAGTATGCGTCTCGTCAGCCATATGGCGAATGGTTATATAATAATTTGATCACTCTTCAGGAAATCCATATTCCAAATCAAAAAGTAGAGCAGATGAGTGACGAGGAAAGAGTTCGTCTGCAAAAAGCATTCGGATATACTTTTGAGGAATATAAGACATCTATCCTGCCGATGGCACAAAATGGAGCAGAGCCGATCGGAGCGATGGGTACAGATACGCCGTTGCCGATGCTTTCTGAGAAACCGCAGCCATTATTTAACTATTTTAAGCAGTTATTTGCACAGGTAACAAATCCGCCGATCGATGCGATCCGTGAGGAGATTGTAACTTCTACGAGTGTTTATATTGGACAGGATGGTAATCTGTTAGAGGAAAAGGCAGAAAACTGCAAAATGCTCAAGATCAAAAATCCAATCCTTACAGATACGGATCTTCTTAAGATCAAGACACTGAATAAAGATGGATTTAAGGTGGAAGAGATTCCGATCACGTATTATAAAAATACATCATTAAAAAAGGCGTTGGATCGTCTTTGCTTAGAGGCAGACCGTGCGTATAAAGAGGGCGCAAATATTTTGATCCTGACAGACCGTGGTGTAGATGAAAATCACGTTGCGATCCCGTCTCTGCTGGCTACGGCAACGATGCAGCATCACTTGGTAACAACCAAGAAAAGAACAAGCGTTGATATGATACTTGAGACAGCAGAACCAAGAGAAGTGCATCATTTTGCAACTTTATTGGGTTATGGTGCAAGTGCTATTAATCCGTATCTTGCACATAGCACGATCAAGGAATTGATCGACAATGGAATGCTGGACAAAGATTATTATGCAGCAGTAGATGATTACGATGCAGCTGTCTTACATGGCATTGTAAAAATTGCCTCTAAAATGGGTATTTCAACAATTCAATCTTATCAGGGATCAAAGATCTTTGAGGCGATTGGTATTGATCAGGATGTAATTGAAAAATATTTTACGAATACAGTTAGCTGTGTGGGTGGAATTACTTTGGAAGATATCCAAAATCAGGTAGATGAACTTCATTCTTCTGCATTTGATCCGTTAGGACTTCGCGTAGACTTGAATTTGGAGAGCAGAGGACAGCATAAGGCAAGAGGCGGTAAAGAAGCCCATCTTTATAATCCGGAAACGATCCATTTGCTGCAGCAATCAACGTGGACAGGAAGTTATGATCTGTTTAAGCAGTATACCAAGACTGTTGATGAAAAAGAAAACAAGATGACCCTGCGCAGTATGCTTGACTTCAAGTTCCCGAAGAAAGGCATTCCAATCGATGAAGTTGAGAGTGTGGACGAGATTGTGAAGCGTTTTAAGACCGGAGCAATGTCTTATGGATCTATTTCTCAAGAAGCACACGAGACGTTGGCAATCGCCATGAATCGTTTGCATGGTAAGTCCAATAGTGGCGAGGGCGGTGAGAGTCTGGAACGTCTTGAGACAGCCGGTGCCCCGGACAGCAGATGCTCTGCGATCAAGCAGGTGGCATCTGGACGATTTGGTGTCACTTCCCGTTATTTGGTAAGTGCTAAGGAGATTCAGATTAAGATGGCACAGGGCGCTAAGCCGGGTGAAGGTGGTCATTTGCCGGGTGGTAAAGTGTATCCTTGGATCGCCAAGACAAGACATTCAACACCTGGTGTCAGCTTGATCTCCCCACCACCGCATCATGATATTTATTCGATCGAAGATCTGGCACAGTTGATCTACGATCTGAAAAACAGTAATAAAGATGCCAGAATTTCTGTTAAACTGGTTTCTGAAGCAGGTGTCGGAACTGTCGCAGCCGGTGTTGCCAAAGCCGGAGCTGCAGTTATCTTGATCTCCGGATATGATGGAGGTACCGGAGCAGCACCGAGAAGTTCGATCTACAATGCCGGACTTCCTTGGGAACTGGGACTTGCAGAGACTCACCAGACATTGATCATGAATGGCCTTCGATCCCGTGTTATGATCGAGACAGATGGTAAATTAATGACCGGTCGTGATGTTCTCGTGGCAGCATTGCTCGGCGCAGAGGAATATGGTTTTGCAACAGCTCCGTTAGTTACTATGGGTTGTGTCATGATGCGTGTCTGCAATCTTGATACTTGTCCTGTAGGTGTTGCAACACAGAATCCGGAACTTCGTAAGCGTTTTATGGGCAAACCGGAATACGTTGAGAACTTTATGCGTTTTATTGCGCAGGAACTTCGCGAATATATGGCAGCACTTGGAATTCGCAAGGTCAATGATCTGATCGGACGTACTGATCTGCTGAAGATCAAGGATGGTGAAGAAGAGAAGGCAAAACACATTGATCTTAGTGCGATACTGGATGCAAGTTTTGCGGGTGAGCGCAAAGAAAATAAATTTAATCCAAAAAATAAATTTGATTTCGAACTTGAGAAGACAATGGACGAAAAGGTGTTCCTTCCTAAGTTGAAAACAGCATTGGAGACTGGTGAAAAAGCTAAGATTTCCGTGAATGTTACGAACTTAAACCGCTCCCTGGGAACGATTCTCGGCTCTGAGATCACCAAGAGGTTCCATGAAGGATTGGAAGCAGATACGATCACTGTAGAATGCCATGGCAGCGGTGGACAGAGTTTTGGAGCATTTATTCCAAAAGGACTTAAATTGGAGTTGATTGGTGATTCCAACGATTATATGGGAAAAGGTTTATCCGGTGGAACAATCGTTGTCTATCCTGAGAAAGGATCTAACTTTAAGGCAGAGGATAATATCATTATCGGTAACGTTGCACTCTATGGAGCAACCAGCGGTAAAGCATTTATTAATGGTATCGCCGGAGAACGTTTTTGTGTCAGAAATTCTGGTGCAACGGCTGTTGTAGAGGGGGTCGGTGATCACGGATGTGAGTACATGACCGGTGGACGTGTCGTCGTACTGGGACCGACGGGCAAGAACTTTGCAGCAGGAATGAGCGGCGGTGTTGCTTATGTTTTGGATGAAAACAGTGACCTTTATCTGAAGTTAAACAAGGAACTGGTATCCAGCGAACCGGTAACGGATAAATATGATGTCTTAGATCTGAAAGCAATGATCGAAGAACATGTTGCTGCAACAGGTTCCGAAAAGGGACAGATGGTGTTAGATCACTTTAGCGAGTATCTTCCGAAATTTAAGAAGATTATCTCTTATGACTATAGTAGAATGTTGCAATTGATCGCTCAGATGGAAGAGAGAGGTTTAAGCTATGAGCAGGCACAGATCGAAGCATTCTACGCACACAAGAACCAGTAAACAGGCATAAGTTAAAAGATGGAGGAAAAAGCGATGGGAAAACCTACGGGATTTATGGAATATGAACGAAAAGACAATGCGGCAATAGAACCGCTAGAGCGCATCAAAAACTTTAATGAATTTCATGCACCAATGCGTGAAAAAGACCGTAAAGAGCAGGCAGCACGTTGTATGAACTGTGGAGTGCCGTTTTGCCAGTCGGGCATGATGATCGGTGGAATGGCCTCCGGATGCCCTCTGAATAATCTGGTTCCGGAGTGGAATGATCTGATCTACCGTGGCAACTATGAGAAAGCTCTGCAAATGCTGCGTCAGACGAATAACTTTCCGGAATTTACATCAAGAGTGTGTCCTGCCTTATGTGAAGCAGCTTGTACCTGCGGTTTGCATGATACACCGGTCACTTGCAAGGCGAACGAAAATTATATTGTGGAGTATGGATATCGACATGGCTTGATGGAAGCAAATCCACCAAAGGTACGTACCGGAAAGAAGATTGCGATCGTTGGATCAGGCCCTTCCGGACTTGCGGCAGCAGATCAGTTAAACAAACGTGGTCACAGTGTTACGGTTTATGAGAGAAACGATCATATCGGAGGCTTACTGATGTACGGCATTCCAAATATGAAATTGGAAAAATGGGTGATCGACCGTAAGCAGAAAGTCATGGAGAAGGAAGGTATCAGATTTGTTGTCAATGCGAATGTCGGCAAAGATATTAAAGCGTCCGATCTGTTGCAGCAGTATGACAGTGTGATCTTATGCTGCGGTGCATCCAATCCGAGAGATATTAAGGCTCCGGGGCGTGAGGCAGATGGCATTTATTTTGCAGTTGACTTTTTGACGCGTTCTACCAAAAACGTATTAACCGGTGAAAAGAAAAACTGGGTCAACACCAAAGGAAAAAATGTCGTAGTGATCGGTGGCGGAGATACCGGTAATGATTGTGTTGGCACGGCGGTACGTCAGGGTGCAAAGAGTGTCGTACAGATTGAGATGATGCCAAAACTTCCGGATCAGAGAGCACAGAATAACCCATGGCCTGAGTGGCCAAGAGTCTGCAAGACAGATTATGGTCAGGAAGAGGCAATCGCTGTATATGGACAGGATCCACGTATTTATCAGGCAACCGTCAAGGAATTTATAGCCGATAAAAACGGCAAGCTTAAGAAAGTTAAGCTTGTCAAACTGGAGCCGAAAAAGGATCCTAAGACCGGACGAATGAATATGACAGAGATCGCCGGCAGTGAGTTTGAGATCCCGGCAGACTACGTGTTGATTGCAGCCGGTTTCTTGGGAACACAGGATTATATCGCAAAAGCGTTTGGCGTAAAACTGAATGCCCGCACTAATGTGGAGACGGAACCGGGCAGCTACAAGACAAATGTAGATAAAGTATATACGGCCGGTGATATGCACCGTGGACAGTCATTAGTCGTATGGGGTATCAACGAGGGACGTCATGTCGCCAAAGAGGTAGATAAGGCGCTCATGGGCTATACCAATCTGGAATAGTTCGAAAGAAGCCTGCAAAGCATTTCCTTGCTTTGATAAGATTATGTGGACTTTAGTCCCCTGATCTTTTATAACAAAATCCAACAAGAAGAGCGTCGCACTTTCAAAAAGTGTTGACGCTCTTCTCATTTATAGGTATAATAGGATGAATGTGTAAATTGGTATAATAGGGTCAAAAAATATACGGTTTTATATCAGTTCTATAACAGAGAAAAACCGTATGGAAAAGACATAGTTAGCATGATGAGCCCCTTACACAGGCGCAGAATGGAGGACATGATGGCAAAGTATACCAGACAGGATATACTGGATTTGATTGAAGAAGAAGATGTTAAGTTTATACGACTTCAGTTTACCGATATTGCCGGTAATCTGAAAAATACGGCAACAACAGTTGATCAGATCGACAAGATCCTAAGCGGTCGGTGTCGATTTAACTGTGCAGCGGTAGACGGATTCCGTGGTGTTGGCTATGAAGAACTGTTTTTGGTTCCGGATTTGGATACGTTTGTAACTTTTCCGTGGAGACCACAGAACGGCAAAGTGGCACGTTTTATTTGTGACATTGTTAAGCCGGATGGTACTCCGTTTAAGGGAAGCAGCCGTTATATTCTAAAAAAGGTCATCGCAGAGGCAGAGCAGATGGGATATACACTTGATGTAGGTATCAAGCATGAATTCTTCCTGTTCGATCTGGATGAAAATGGAGAGCCGACCAATCAGTCATCCGAACGGGGCGGCTATTTTGATGTTGGGCCTTCTGATGGCGGTGAGAATACAAGACGTGACATGGTATTATATTTGGCAGACATGGGCATTGAAGTGGAAAGCTCCTATCATTCGGATGAGGCGGCGCAACATGCTTTGGAGATGGCACACGATAATGCACTGACAGTGGCGGATAATATCATGACGACTCGTCTGGTAGTACGAACTGTCGCAAAACGACACGGTGTACATGCAACGTTCATGCCGAAGCCTCGTAAGCATGTCAAAGGTTCTGGTGCGCATTTTACGTTTTCATTGAGCAAAAATGGCAAGAACATCTTTTGCAGCGACAGTGATGAACATGGCATTAGCGCGGATGGGTATCAGTTTATGGCGGGAATGCTTCGTCATATGAAGGGGATGAGCCTGATCACAAATCCAATCGTGAACTCCTATAAGCGCTTGATACCGGGATATTTAGCACCGGTTGCGGTTGGCTGGTCGTTTACCAATGATAGTCCACTGATCCGCTTAACGTCGATTGGTGGAGACGGGGCGCGTATCGTGTTGCGGAGTCCGGATGGGGCTTCTAATCCATATCTCGTGATTGCAGCCTGTCTGGCAGCAGGATTGCAAGGGATCCGAGAGGGCTTGGTTCCACCGCGGTCAATGGAAGAAAGTGAAGGAGAGAACAATCCACAGGGCAATCTTCCGCGAACCCTGCATGAAGCTGTTAAACAGTTTGAACAGGATGAGCTGTTAAATAGTGTGTTAGAAAGCCACATTAAGAATCACATGATCCACACCAAAGAGGCAGAGTGGAATGAGTACTGCAAGCAGGTAACACTTTGGGAAAGAGAGAAATATCTGGGAACGATATAAACATTCTTAAAGCGTGATAGGAGGTTTGCTGACAGCATGGCAGATATTATTATCGCTTTTCCAAAGATTGAAGATGCTAAAAATCTTCGGCGGATTTTGAATAAAAATGGTCATGATGTCACCCTTGTGTGTGACAGTGGGGCACAGATTGTAAGTGCTGTAAATTCGCTTGATGGCGGAATTGTTATTTGTGGTTATCGCTTCTCGGATATGCATTATTCCGAGATTCACGAATATCTCCCTAAGGGGTTTCAGATGTTATTGCTGGCATCACCGGTAAAACTGGCAGACTGCGATGTGCGCGGTCTGATGGCACTACCGATGCCCTTTAAGGTACAGGATCTGATGAGCACCTTGGAAATAATGCTATCACAGTATTATCGATGGCGTAAGAAGCAAAAGAAAAAGCCAAAGGCACGCTCTGAGCAGGATCAGAAAAAGATCGTTACGGCAAAAGAGCTGTTAATGGATCGAAACCACATAACAGAAGAGGAAGCACATCACTATATACAAAAAATAAGTATGGACAGTGGTACCAACATGGTTGAGACTGCTGAAATGATACTAGAACTGAACGGAAAGGAATGGGATCTATGATGACAAAAGCGTTTTTGATCTTAGAAGACGGAACTGTCTTTGAAGGTAAAAGTATGGGAGCACAGAAAGAAGTGATCAGTGAAATTGTATTTAATACATCGATGACTGGTTATTTGGAGGTACTGACTGATCCTAGTTATGCAGGGCAGGCAGTAACGATGACTTATCCTTTGATTGGTAATTATGGCGTATGTTATGCAGATATGGAGTCGAAAAAAGGCTGGCCGGATGGTTTTATCGTAAGAGAGTTATCCCGTATGCCGAGCAATTTCAGATGCGAAGGCACAATTCAGGATTTCCTTAAAGAACAGGATATTCCGGGAATTGCAGGGGTGGATACACGTGCTCTGACAAAAATCCTGAGAGAAAAAGGAACTATGAACGGTATGATCACGACGAATGAGAATTATAATCTTGATGAGATCTTACCGAAGTTAAAGGCATATACGGTCGGTGATGTCGTATCAAAGGTGACATGTGCCGAAAAATATGTATTGGAAGGAAATGGAAAGAAAGTTGCACTTCTTGATCTTGGAGCAAAGAATAATATTGCAAAATCTTTGAACAGGCGTGGATGCGAAGTGACGGTTTATCCGGCACATACACCGGCAGAAGAAATTATTTCTTCTAATCCGGACGGCATCATGCTTTCTAATGGACCTGGAGATCCGGCAGACTGCACATCAATTATTGAGGAAATCAGAAAATTATACAATACAGATATCCCGATTTTTGCTATTTGTCTGGGTCATCAGTTAATGGCTCTGGCTACCGGTGCGACAACGCATAAGCTGAAATACGGACACCGTGGAGGAAATCATCCGGTGAAAGATCTTCAGACCGGACGTGTCTATATTTCATCCCAGAACCATGGTTATGTAGTAGATGATGAGAATGTAGATCCAAAGATTGCAGTTCCGGCATTTAAGAATGTAAATGATGGAACGAATGAGGGACTTGCATATGTAGGAAAGAATATCTTTACGGTGCAGTTCCATCCGGAAGCTTGTCCGGGACCGCAGGATTCAGGATACCTGTTCGACAGATTCATTGAGATGATGGGAGGGACGAAATAATGCCAAGAGATAATAGTATTAAGAAAGTATTAGTGATTGGTTCGGGTCCGATCGTCATCGGGCAGGCAGCGGAGTTTGACTATGCAGGAACCCAGGCGTGCCGTTCTCTGAAAGAAGAAGGAATCGAAGTTGTTCTGCTGAACTCTAATCCGGCTACGATCATGACGGATAAGGATATTGCAGACAGAGTATATATTGAACCTCTGACAGTAGAAGTGGTTGAGCAGTTGATCAAGAAAGAAAA
>ERZ773107.659-NODE-659-length-36501-cov-10.334769_pt1 | contig 36501 bp, 38 predicted proteins | sample MGYA00580571_ERZ773107 | MGnify/ENA primary metagenome ERZ773107 (study PRJEB29015, sample SAMEA2737843) | human gut metagenome | biome: human gut; feature: human-associated habitat; material: faeces | place: China | collected 2012 ... | reverse complement strand
ATCGGCTACCCCGTCGAGCGGCCTTGGAAACGATTGCCTTACTATTATAGCACGATTTCAAAAGAATGCAAGAGGAAATTTCGGCTTTTTCAGCACTTTTTAAGAAAAGTCGGTCTGTGCGGCGCTCTGCCCTTGCCTAACTGCGGCAAATGTGATACCATTTCCATGATAGAAAAAGGAGGCGACTTTATGTCCCAGACGATCTCCGCGCAGCCCATCTCGGTCTCCATCCAGATGGACGCCCAGGGCTTCCGCGATTTTGCCGTGTTCGATGTATTCCACCACCGCAAAAGCTGGGTGCGGCCCACGATCTTTGCCGTCATCATGCTGGCGTTTGCCGGTGTCTGCCTTTCACAGATCGGCAAGCGCCCCGGTGCCGCTCTGCTGACCGTTGTGCTGGCCCTTGTCGGCATCGGCCTGCCGGCCAGCTACTTCGGCGCTTACTTCTACAGCCTTGCCCAGCAGGTGAAAAAGATGCACTTCCCCCGCCCGTTCTACCGGCTGGAGCTGGCCGATGACGCCTTTTCCATCTGGATGGTGGGCAGCCAGGACAAGGCAGAGCCAACCGAACGCCATGCGTGGGACGGCATCCATTGTGCCTACCGCACCCAGAACGCCGTTTATATTTATGTAGAGCCTGGCAAAGCCTACCTGATGAACGACCGGCTGGATGCGGCATGGAAATTTCTGGGCCAGAAGCTCCCCGCCGAAAAGCTGCACGACCTGCAGAAATAACTGCGCTTATACAGAAAAAGGAACTGCTGACAAGATGTCAGCAGTTCCTTTTTTGCTTATCGGGCGTTCCCGTTTTACAGCGTGACCTTGTGGTAGACCTTCTTGCCCTTCTTGATGACGATGCCCTTCTTCAGCTGCTCTGCGGTGAAGCTGACAGAGGGTGCTGCCACCTTTTCGCCATCGGCCAGGACGCCGCCCTGCATCACCAGACGGCGGGCTTCGCCGTTGGAGGCTGCCAGACCGGCCTTGACCATCAGGGTCAGGATGCCGATGGAGCCGTCGGTCAGGTCGGCTTCGGTCAGCTGGGTGCTGGGCATGTGCTCGGTGTCCATGGCGCTGCCGCTGAACAGGGCACGGGCAGCGTTCTGTGCCTTTTCGGCTTCTTCCTTGCCGTGGACCATGCTGGTCAGCTCGTAAGCCAGGATCTCCTTGGCCTCGTTCAGGCGCTGATCCTTCCAGGTGCTCATCTCGTCGATCTGCTCCAGCGGCAGGAAGGTGAGCATGCGGATGCACTTCATCACATCGGCATCACCCACATTGCGCCAGTACTGGTAGAACTCGAAGGGGCTGGTCTTGTTGGGGTCCAGCCAGACGGCATTGCCGGCGGTCTTGCCCATCTTCTTGCCCTGGGAATCGGTCAGCAGAGTGATGGTCATAGCGTAGGCGTCCTTACCCAGCTTGCGGCGGATCAGCTCGGTGCCGCCCAGCATGTTGCTCCACTGGTCGTCGCCGCCGAACTGCATGTTGCAGCCGTAGTGCTGGAACATGTAGTAGAAGTCGTAGCTCTGCATGATCATGTAGTTGAACTCGAGGAAGGACAGGCCCTTCTCCATGCGCTGCTTGTAGCACTCGGCGCGCAGCATGTTGTTCACGCTGAAGCAGGGGCCAACCTCGCGCAGCAGCTCAATGTAGTTCAGGTCCAGCAGCCAGTCGGCGTTGTTCAGCATCAGGGCCTTGCCCTCGCCGAACTCAATAAAGCGCTCCATCTGACGCTTGAAGCACTCGGCGTTGTGGTCGATGTCCTCCTTGGTCAGCATCTTGCGCATATCGGTACGGCCAGACGGGTCACCGATCATCGTCGTGCCGCCGCCGATCAGGGCAATGGGGCGGTTGCCGGCCTGCTGCAGGCGCTTCATCAGGGTCAGGGCCATAAAGTGACCGGCAGTCAGGCTGTCCGCCGTGCAGTCAAAGCCAATGTAGAACGTGGCCTTGCCGTTGTTGATGACCTCCTTGATCTCCTCCTCGTCGGTGACCTGGGCAATCAGGCCGCGGGCCTTCAGTTCGTCATAAATCGTCATGAGTTTTACCTCCGTTTGTTGCGGCAAGGGCAAAAATAAAAGCCCCTGCCAAATGTGAATTTGGCAGAGGGCGAAAGTTCGCGGTACCACCTCTGTTTGCCCGTCCCTCACGGCGGCGGGCCTTCGCGGGTGCGGCAGACAAAGGGCTGCGTACACCCCAAGCGCTGTAACGTGCGCACACGGCACAGCCTACTGGCTTTCGCGTTCAGCCTGCTGCTCCGGGCTGTATTCCGCCGCCTGCACTGCCGACCCCTTGCACCAACCGGGGCTTCTCTGAAGCATAACAGACGGGTACTGGCTCCCATCACTGCATTTAACAAAAGATACTGTATCATATCCAACACGGGTTGTCAAGGGGTGGTGCATATAGAATGCGCCCGCTCCTTGTAGGGGCCGATGCTTGCATCGGCCCGCAGCCGGCGCGAGGGCTATTTGGATTTTTCAATCAATTCCCGCGCACTGGCCAGGCTCAACTCGCTGACCTTGTCGCCGGAGATCATCCGTGCCAGCACCTCCACGCGGCCATCCATGTCAAGCGTGTGGATCTCGGTGAACGTGCGGTCCTTGCGGACATTCTTCTGGATCAGCAGCTGGTTGTCCGCAAACGCAGCAACCTGCGGCGTGTGGGTGATGCAAAGCACCTGATGCCCCCTGGCCGTCTGGTGCAGCAGCTGCCCGATGCGCCCCGCGGCCAGGCCGGAAACGCCGGTGTCGATCTCATCGTAGATGACCGTCGGCAGCGCGTCACGGTCCGCCAGCGCACTCTTGAACGCCAGCATAATGCGGGAAAGCTCACCGCCGGATGCAATCTTTGCCAGCGGCTTCGGCTCCTCGCCGGGGTTCGTCGAAATCAAAAATTCCACGGTATCCTGCCCGTGGGAGGACAGCGGCCCCCGCGTATGCTTGAGCGCAAAGCGGATGCCAGGCATGTTCAGAAATTCCAGCGCCGCCTTCATCTCCTTGTTCATGGCAGCAAAGCCTTTCAGGCGGCTCTGGGTCAGCTTCTCGGCAGCCTCCTTGGCGGCGGCATACAACGTCTGCATCTGCGCTTTCAGTTCGGCGATCTTCTGCCCCGACGACTGGAATGTCTCCAGCTCTGCAGCGGTGGCCTCGCGCCGTGCCAGCAGCTCGTCGACCTCCATGCCGAACTTCTGCTTGATGCGGTAGATCGTATCAAGCCGCGTTTCGATCTGGTCCAGCTCCCCGGCGTCAAAGCCGTAGGCGTCCAGCCGGTCTGCCAGGTCGGTGGCCAGCTCGCGCGCGCTGTAGTACAGGTCGTTCAGCCGCTCGGACATGGCAGTCAGCGACTCGTCGAGCCGCGCACTGTTCTGCAGCCCGTCAACGGCCCCGCCCAAGAGGTCTGCCGCGCCCGCCTGCTCACCGTCCTCGTCACCGGCCAGCGCCAGATGGGCGGCGGTGATGCCCGCCAGAATGCTCTGGGCGTGGGTGATGACGTTCTTGCGCTCCTGCAGCGTCTTTTCCTCGCCGGGCTGCAGGGCCGCGGCGTCGATGGTGTCGATCTCGGCGGTCAGCGCCTCAATGCGGCGCTGTTTGTCGGATTCGCTTGCGTTCAGGGCATCCAGCTGCCGCTTGACCGTGACCAGCTCGCGGTAGCGGCGGTAATACTCGGCGAACAAATCTCGGTTCTGGGCATACTGATCCAGCAGCCCCAAATGCAGTGCCGGGTTTGTCAGGCTCTGGCTGTCGTGCTGGCCGTGGATGGAGAGCAGTCCCGACGAAATGTCCCGCACCACCGCCGCCGTGGCGGGCATGCCGTTGACGCGGCAGCTGCCCTTGCCCTCGGCGTTGATCTCGCGGTACAAAAGCAGGTCGTCGGTGACCTCGTAGCCGCATTTTTCCAGCTGCTTTTTGACGGAGGCCGGGATACTCTCAAACGTTGCCCAGATGCACGCCTTCTGTGCGCCGCTTCGCACCAGCTCACGCGAGGTGCGGTTGCCTAAAATCGCATTGATGGAGTCGATCAGGATGGATTTACCGGCACCGGTCTCACCTGTCAGCACGTTAAAGCCGGGAGTGAAATTCACCTCGGCTTTTTCAATAACGGCTACATTTTCAATTTTCAGGCTTGCCAGCATGGGGCAGCTCCTCCCTGTCGTTAAAATTACCCGCGGCGGGTGTACTGCTGCAGCTGCTTGCAGATGGCGGCTGCGTCATCCTCGCTGCGCATCAAGATAAAGAACGTGTCATCGCCGGAAAGCGTGCCGACGACATTGTCCCACTGCTTGGCGTCGAACACCTCGCACGCAGCGTTGGCCATGCCGGAAAAACACTTGACCAGTACCATGTGCCCGGCGTAATCCACCTTGAGCACCGACTCGCGGAAAATCATCTCAAACCGGCTGGGTGAATGCGTTACCTTGCCGGACGCAGACGCCGGCACGTAGCGGTAACGCCCGTCAGCGGTGGCTGTTTTGACCAGCTGCAGCTCACGAATATCGCGGGATACCGTGGCCTGCGTCACGTCAAAGCCTTCCTCCCGCAGGTGGGCCAGCAGGTCCTCCTGCCGGTCAATAGGGTGCTGTTCGATCAGGTCAAGAATTGCCTGATGACGTGCACTTTTCACAGGGATCATCTCCTCATCAATTTGTTTTCAATCGCATGGAACTGTTCCGCGTCGTCGAAGGCAATCAACCGCAGGCGCTGCCCACAGCCGGTCACCAGCAGGCTTTCACCCGGCAGCAGGTCGCACTGGGCGCTGCTGTCCGCACAGACAAAGCTGCCGTCGCGGTTTTCGGCATCAGCGATAATTTTCAGATGGCGGTCAGCCGCAAACACAAGCGGCGCGGCGTGTACATTGTGCGCACAGACCGGCGTCAGGACCATTACGTCCGCGGCGGCGTCCAGAATCGGCCCACCCGCCGAGAACGAGTACGCGGTGGAGCCCGTCGGCGTTGCCAGAATCATGCCGTCGCTGCGGTAGCTGCCCACCAATGCGCCGTCGCAGTACACCTTATAATCCATCGGGTGCAGCCGGGTCTGACCGAACACCACAAGGTCATTGATGGCGTCAGCCTGCCAACCGTGGGCCGGAGCTTCGGCGTGGAGCAGACGGCGGCTGGCAAGGGTGAACTCCCCCGCAGCCAGCCGTTTGAGCTTGGCCGTAAGCTCACCGACCTCGCAGGTCGCCAGAAAGCCGGTACGGCCAAGGTTGACACCCAGAACGGGCTTGCCGTGCTTCATGCAGGAAAGCCCGGCGCGCAGCAGCGTGCCGTCACCGCCGATGGTCACGACCTGGTCGGCGGCGCGGTAGGCATCTGCCTCGGGCAGAAAATGCACACCCGTCAGCCCGGCAGAACCAAATTCGTTCGCAAAGGGCTGCGGCATCAAGACCGGCACGCCCAGCCCGGCCAGCACAGCGGCAGCCTGCCGCGTAACGGCAAGCCCGGAGTCCTTGGTCGGGTTGGGAATCAGCAAAACCGACATTGTGTCAGGGTCCTTTCTCAGTGCAGATTGGGCGCTTTGTCCAGCGTATCGTGGGAGGCTGCGACGACCTTTTCAATCAGGCCCTCCGGCAGCGGCTGCGGGGTATCGCAGTGCTGGACGTACATCAGGTATTCAATGTTGCCCTCGGGTCCCTTGATGGGCGAAAAGTCCAGGCCCGCGGGGGTAAAGTGGTTCGCCATGGCATACCCCTCGGCCATTTTCAGTACCTCGCGGTGGGTAGCCGGGTCGCGCACGACGCCCTTTTTGCCGACCTTCTCGCGGCCAGCCTCAAACTGCGGCTTGACCAGGCAGACGCCGACAGCGTCCGGTGTGCAGATGGCGTCTGCCACCGGGAAGATGTGCTTGAGCGAGATGAACGAAACGTCCACGCTGAAGAACGCAACCGGCTCTGTCAGGTCCTCAGGCTTTACATTGCGGATGTTCGTTCTTTCCATATTGATGACGCGCGCATCGGTGCGCAGGCTCCACGCCAGCTGGCCGTAGCCCACATCGACGGCGTAGACCTTGACCGCGCCGTTTTGCAGCATACAGTCGGTAAAGCCGCCCGTGGACGCGCCAATGTCCATGCAGACCTTGCCGTCCGGGCGCATCGGAAAGACCTGCATGGCCTTTTCCAGCTTGAGGCCGCCGCGGCTGACATAGCCGATGTCATGCCCGCGCACCTCGACCTTGGCGTCGGGTGCGATCATCTCACCGGCCTTGTCGACCTTCTGCTCGTTGACAAAGACGATGCCGGACATGATGAGCGCCTTGGCGCGCTCACGGCTCTGTACCAGTCCGTTCTGGCACAGGTATTGATCCAGGCGAATCTTGCTCATGCCTGTTTCTCCTTTAAAGCGTTCAAAATATCTGCGCAGAGGGCCGCGGCGTCAAGCTGCTGATCCTTGCGCAGCTCGGGCACATTGGCGTGCAGCAGATGGCTGTTGTCTACGGCATGCAGCAGGAATTCGCCCTGCCAGCCGCATTGCTGCATGGCAAAGCCCAGCTGCTCGCCGATGCCGCCGGTGCGCACCGTATCCTCGGCAAACAAAATCGTGTCGTAGTGCTTCAGTGTATCGCACACACCGTCCGGCAGCGGGTAAAGCTGCGTCAGCTTGACGCAGTCCGCCTGCACGCCATGCTGGGCCAGCAGATCCTTGGCGGCAATGATCTCCTCAGTCTCGGCACCGTAGCTGACAAGCGCGATACGTGCGCCATCGACGGGGTCCAGCACATCGTAGCGTGCGCCTGTGCAGGGCAGCGCCGCCAGTGCGGGGTTCTCGCCGCCGCGGGCATAGCGGATCATCCGCGGGCCGTGTGCCTCGCGCACAAGATAGGTCAGCCAGTAGCGCAGCTCCGCATAGTTGGCGGGGGCAAAAATCGGGATGTTCACATTCGAGAAGAACGCAACATCGTAAATGCCCTGGTGTGTGGCACCGTCGCCGGGCACCAGCCCCGCACGGTCCACAGCGAACAGCACATCCAGCTGCATCAGATTGACATCATGGATGATCTGGTCGTAGGCGCGCTGGAAAAATGTGGAATAGATGGCAACCACGGGCAGCAGCCCCTGGCTGGCCAGGCCCGCCGCAAACGTGACGGCGTGTTCCTCCGCCATGCCGACGTCAAAGAAGCGCCCGGGATGGCGGTGCTTGAAGAAGTTCAGGCCGGTGCCGTACTTCATGGCGGCGGTGATGCCGCACAGCCGCGGCTCGTCGTCGCCCAGATCTGCCAGCGCACAGCCGAACGTAGACGAGAAGGAATCCTTCGGTGACAGCTCGGGGTCAGTCAGATGGTTCAAATCGATGGACGATACGGCGTGGAACTCGCCGGGGTTCTCCTCGGCGGGCTTCAGGCCCCTGCCCTTTTTGGTGACGACGTGCAGGAAAACCGGCGCATACTGCTCGCCGCGCAGGTTCGTCAGCGTGTGGGTCAGCATGCCCACATCATGGCCGTCGATGGGCCCGATATACTGGAAGCCCATCTCCTCAAACATCGTGGATTTGTAGATGCCGCGGCGGATCAGCTGCTTGCCGCCCTGCAGCACTTTGACCATGGCATCACCGGCGAGCGGGATGCGCTCAAGCACCGTTTCCATGTGCGCCTTGACATGGGAGTATTTCGGGTCGGTGCGCAGCTTGGTCAGATAGTTGGCCATCTGGCCGACATTTTTGGAAATCGACATCTTGTTGTCGTTCAAAATGACAATCAGATTGTTCAGCTTGCTGACATTGTTCATGCCCTCGTAGACCATGCCGCCGGTAAACGCACCGTCGCCAACGATGACCACGACCTTGCCCGGCTCGTTCTTGAGCTTTTTGGCGCGGGCGATGCCGATGGCCGTTGACAGCGCCGCACTGCCGTGGCCGGCAATAAAGGCGTCACAATCGCTCTCCCGCGGGCTGGGAAAGCCGGAAATGCCGTTTTTGCGGCGCAACTGGGCGAAGCCCTCGCGCCGCCCGGTCAGCAGCTTGTGGGTGTAGCACTGATGGCCGACGTCAAACAGCAGCTTGTCCTGCGGGAAGTCCAGCACGCGGTGCAGGGCCACCGTCAGCTCCACAACGCCGAGGTTCGACGACAGATGGCCGCCGGTCTCGGAAACGCTCTTGATCAAAAACTGCCGGATCTCCTCACACAGGGCGGGCATATCGGACGCGGGCAGATTTTTTATTTCTCCGGGCGCATTGATGCGCTCCAACAAGGGATAGCTCATATACGCACCTCGTTTTTACACCATCGGCATGGCAAAGCCCAGCACAATGCCGAGTGCCGCACCGGTCACAACTTCGATCGGCGTATGACCGACCATTTCCTTCAGCTTTTTGCCGTGGGGCAGCTGGAACTGCTCAAAGCCCTGATCCATCCATTCGGTGAACATCCGGTTCAGCACCTTGGCCTGCTCGCCGGTCTCGTAGCGCACGCCCATGGCGTCATACATGACAATGATAGACAGCACCGCCGCAATGGCGAAGATCGGGGAATTGACGCCGCAGTACCGCCCCGTGGCAACGACCATGGCGCAGACCGTGGCCGAGTGGGAGCTGGGCATGCCGCCCGCACCCCACATACGCTCGGCAATAAAGCGGTGGAAGATAAACAGATTCAGAAGAACCTTAATAAGCTGGGCCAGCAGCGATGCACAGATCGCCGTAGCCAGCACAAAATTCCAACTCAGCGCAGCGCGCAGCAGTGGCATGGGATCACATCCTTATTTCTTACGTTCCAGCAGCTCCGCTGCCATCAGGCGCAGAAAATCTGCCCCGGGGCCAAGCGCATCCAGCGCGGCCAGCGCTGCGGTATTGTGGCGCTCGGCTTCCTCGTGTGCGCCCTGTAAACCGTACAGCGTGATAAAAGTGGTTTTGTCGTTGTCGGCGTCGCTGCCCACGGGCTTGCCCAGCTCCTCCGTCGTAGAGGTGACGTCCAGAATGTCATCGACGATCTGGAAAACCAGACCAAGCTCGGCAGCGTAGCGCACCAGCGCCTTGCGGGTGTCCGCGTCGGGGCGCACACCCGCGGCGGCACAGCCCAGCTCGACGGCGGCAATGATGAGCGCACCGGTTTTGTGGGCGTGCAGGTTTAAAAGCTCGGCCTCACCGGCGCGCACAGTTTCAAAATGCTTGTCCAGCTCCTGGCCGTAGAGCATACCGCGGTCCCCGCCGCCTCTGGCCAGCAGCTGCACGGCCTCAATGCGGCTCTCGGCAGAGCACTTTGCATGGGCAAGGACCTCAAACGCTGCCGTGACCAGTGCGTCCGCGGCCAGCAGGGCCGTAGCCTCGCCAAACTGCTTGTGGCAGCTCGGGCGTCCGCGGCGGAAATCATCGTTGTCCATGCAGGGCATATCATCGTGAATGAGCGAGTAGCAGTGCAGCATTTCCAGCGCACAGGCATAGTCCAGCGCATCGGCAACGTCGGCACCGGCCAGCTGGCAGGCGGCCAGCGTCAGCACGGCGCGCACCCGCTTGCCGCCGCCCAGAAGGCTGTAGCGCGCGGCCTGCCCCAGCTCAGACTGCTGCGGCAGGTATTCATCGCACAGCGCGGCCAGGCGCTGTGCGGTCAGACCGGCCCAGGCGGTAAGCTGCTGCTTATATTCCTCATACGTCATGGGGCACCTCCACATCCGGGGCAAGGCTGGCGTCGATCTCCTCGACCTGCAGCCGGGCCTTGTCCAGCGCTGTATTACAGTAATGGATCAGCCCGGCGGCCTCGGCGTACAGCTTGACGGAATCAGCCAGCGGTGTGGCTTCATCCTGCAGCTGGGTCAGAAGTCCCTGCAGGCGGTCCATGCCTTCCTCGAAGGATTTGGGCTGCTTCATCGGGTATCACTCCCCTGTTTTTTGTTCCAAAGTGTGTACCGCTTCCACGCGGCATTCGGCGGCGGCTCTGGCGCCGCGCAGCGTCACGGCCTCGCCGGGACGCAGTGTTTCGACGGCGCAGGGCGTGCCGTTTTGCTCCGGCAGCGCGTAGCCGCGGGCCAGTACGGCATAAGGGCTTAAAGATTCCGCCACCGCAGCGGCGCTTTGCAGGCTGCGCCGGGCATCCTGCACATGACGCTGTGCGGCCTGCCGGACAGCGGCCTGCGCAATGGCAAGCTCCTGCCCGCGGCGGTCTAACTGCTGGTGCTGACGCTGCAAAAGCTGCGCCGTGGCCAGCTGGTTAAACCTATTATAGCATAGATTGCAGCGATTCTGTATATTTTTTTGAATATTTTGCTGCAAAATGAATATTTTCTGCCGTACATCCCCCTGATCGGGCACGCAGAGCTCCGCCGCGGCGGACGGTGTCGGCGCGCGCAGGTCGGCAACATAGTCCAGAATCGAAGTGTCGATCTCATGCCCTACCGCCGAGACCACCGGCCTGCGGCAGGCGGCTGCCGCGCGGGCGATACGCTCGGAGTTGAACACCCAGAGATCCTCTTTGCTGCCGCCGCCGCGGGTGACCAGGATCAGGTCGGGCCGCGGGTCGCGGTCCAGCCTGCGGATGCCGTCCACGATACTCTTTTCAGCCTCGATGCCCTGCACGCTGACGGGGGCCAGCAGCAATTTCACCATCGGCCAGCGGCGGCCAATGACGTTCTGCACGTCCTGCCACGCTGCGCCGGTCTTGCTCGTGACAACGCCGATACACCTCGGTACGGCGGGCAGCGGGCGCTTGCGCTCGGGCGCAAACAACCCCTCGGCCTCCAGCTTTTTGTACAGCGCGTCAAACGCCATCTGCGCGGCACCCGCGCCGAAGGGCTTCATATAGTCAGCGTAGAGCTGGAACGCGCCGTCCCTCTCATAGATCGTGGCGCGTCCGTAGACGAGCACCAGCATACCGTTCTGCGGTTCGAAGTTCAAAAGCTGTGCCTGGGAGCGGAACATGACAGTCTTGATGGAGGCGTTCTCATCCTTGAGCGTGAAATACAGATGCCCGCTCTTGTAATGCCGCGTAAAGCCGGAAATCTCCCCGCAGACGATCAGATCGTTCAGCGGGTCGCATTGCTCCAATACGCGCTTTGCCAGCCGGTTCAGGCTGGTTACATTGATGTAGTCGGCCATGCGCCACACTCCCTCGCCGCCAGGATCGAGATGCCAATGGCATTGTCACTGGCAAATTTTCCCGGTACAAAATGTGCGTTCGGCACGCGGTTCGTCACATAGGTGCGGATCAGATCGCTGCTCATAACGCCGCCCGCAAAAACTACGGGCAGACCCGTATGCTCGGCCAGGGCGTTGTTTGCCATCCGCACAAGCGTTTCGCCCACGCAGAGCAGACAGTATTTGCAGACATAGGGCGCGTCATGCCCGTCGGCCAGCAGCTTTGCGCACTGGTTCTCAAGGCCGGACAGACTGCACGTCAGCCCGTGTACACTGACCTTGGGATGGACTTTTTCTTTACACAAAGCGGCCTGCTCACTGACATAGACGCCCGCCGGGAACGGAAAGCCCAGCTTGACGCCGAGCCGGTCCACAGCCTGCCCGGCGTACAGATCGCTGCTTGTGCCCAGCGGTGTGATGCGCTCGGCCCCATGGCACAAAAGAAGGTCGGTGGTGCCGCCGGAGACATGAAATACAAGTGACTCCCGCTCAAACAGCGTGAAATCCCCCGCCGCGTACAGCGCCGCGGCAATATGCCCCTGCTGGTGGGTCAGTTCAATGAGCGGCAGCGCGCGGGACAGGCTGAACGCCGTCGCGGCGCTGACACCGGCCAGAAAGCACGGCATATACGACCCCTCCACGGGGCGCGGCCTGGCGGACACACCAACGGCCCTGACCTGCGTCAGGTCGGCCCTTGCGCCCAGCTCCGCCAGCATGGCGGGCAGGGCTGCCGTGTGGTGGAACAGCGCGTCGCTCTGCCGCAGACCGAGCTGCCCTTCCTTGACGGTCAAAAACTTTTTGCAATCGCAAACAACCTCTCCGGCGTCTGTGTCAAACACTGCCAGAGAGGTTGCGTAATTGCTGGTGTCGATGCCCAGCGTCAGCATTGAGGTTCTGGGGTCTCGCCACGCTCACGCGCAACGGCACCCAACAGGCCGTTGACGAACTGGTAGTCGTCCTCGGCACCGTATTTCTTGACCAGCTCGACAGCCTCGTTGATGGCGACGCCGGGCTTCTGCTCGTCGCCGTACAGCATCTCAGCCAGGGCCAGGCGCAGGGCAACCAGGCTCACGCGGGGCACGCGGGAAAGCGTCCAGCCCTTCAGGTGGGCGGTGATGATCTCATCCAGCTCGGCGGCGTGGTCGTTCATGGCGGCCAGCAGCTGGTTGGCGAATGCGTCTGGGGCGGTGTGCTCCTCGGCGGGGACCGTCGGCTCTTCGGGTTCAAACGTGGCGGCAAACGCCGTCAGGAAGGCCGTCTCGCGGGATTCGCGGCGGGTCAGCTTTTTCTCCATACGTAAAGTTCCTGTCTTTCCTTGGTTTTCTTACTCTTTTTCGGCTGCGTCTGTCAGGCCCACGACCAGAACATCCACGCGGGACACGGTGATGCCCGTCATGTTCTGGATCGTCTGCTTGACGTTCTCCTGCACCTTTTCGCACAGGGGCATGACCTTGCTGCCGTACACAACGGTGAGGTGCACCGTGACGGTAGCAATGCCGTCCTCCATGACGACGGTGACCGGCTTCTGCAGGCCGGTGCGGCCCAGAAGCGAGCGGACGTTCTGGCTGGTGCCGGTGGCTACATCGGCAACACCGTCAACCTCCAGCGCGGCCAGACGCGCAATTTTTGCGATAACCTCGGTCGAGATCTGTAAGCTGCCGCCGATGGTATTGTGTACATCCATAGTGTGTACCCTCCCGTTGCAAACGGCCTTGCGGCCATAGTTCTACTAATATAAATCAGTGTACCACAAAACAGCACGGTTTGCAACAGAATGTTCAGTTATTTTACCTCTACAATCGTAATGTCCTGTGCAGTCAGCCCCTTGCACTGGCTCAAAAGTGCGTCGCGGATGCGGGTGACCTCCTCGGCATTCAGGGCATCGCTCTCGGTCATGACGGTCACATTGGCCTTGCTGCCCTCCAGATTCACCACGCAGTCGGTAAAGCCCTTCGACTTGATGAGCGTTTCCAGCTTGGTTTCAAGCGTGATATTGCTGATGCGGTCGCTCAGCTGGGTCGTCAGCTGCTCCTTCTCCTCACTGGTCAGCTTGGTGTCCTTCAGGGACTTTTTCAGGGTGTCCAGTGCCTCATCCCGCGCCTTGCTGCGCGTTAAGCGGGCGGACTCAAAAAACTCGGTGCCGGAATCCTTGTTTACGCTGACGAGCTGGGCCTCGCCGTAGTTCTTGTTGGCGGTTTCCTCAGCGCTCATCATCTGCGTATCGGCCCCGGCAGCCGTCTCAAGCACGAGCGGATCGGTGATTGGCTCGGCGGCCTGGGCCGAGGTCTCCACGGCTTCCCCGGCGGTGTCTGACACGACCAGACTGGGCGGGGCCTCGCGGGAGAAAGACCAGTTCAGGTACACGGCGGCTCCCAGCGCCAGTGTCAGAACGACGGCAGTTGCGCCGCGGCTTTTCAGCTTGGCAGAAAGTTGCTTCATGGTGTTCCTCCCTCTAGTTGGCCGATGCCATTTTTGCAACGGTGATATGATTGGTGCCGATGCCGGTCAGTGCCTGCACCAGGGCAGTGACGCGGCTCTGCACGGCAGCACTGCCGCCGCCCTCGCAGACAACGGCGACGCCGAGCACGCGGGGCGTCTCGACGGTCTCCACAAGGCCGTCCGCCCCGCCGCTGCCCAAAAGTACATGGGTGGAGCTGCCGTCGCTGTCGGTGTCGGTAGCATAGATGCTCTCGCTGCCGGATTCCAGCGTGACCATGACGGCAGTCTTGCCCGCACCCTCCACACGGGAGATCAGTGCTGTCAGGCGGGTCTCCAGCTCTGCGGCATAGTCGGCGGTGCTGTCGGTCATGGCGGCTGGCGTAGCGCTCTGCGTGCTGCTGTCCGCGGGCAGCCAGGACGAGACCGCCAGCAGCAACAGCCCGGCCAGCCCCATGCAGACCAGCAGGTTTACCCGCTGCTTTTCATCTGCCAGCGCTGCGCGCAGCCGGGCGGCCAGCGGAGCCAGACGCTCCCGGGCGGTCATGGGGCAGCCTCCGCAAAGCGCCAGGGCAGATCCCCCGCATTGACGGCGAGCAGGGCCTCAATGGCGGGCTTGTCGCGCGGGTCCGCGGGTGTGATGACACATACGCCATTCTGCCAGCTGACCGCAGCGTTGATTCCGGCGTTCCGCAAAACCTCGCGCACGGCATCCACCGAGGCGGCCAGCGCAAGTTCCCGGCTGTAATCGGAGTAGTCGGCGGTGTCCTGCCCATCGGGCAGGCTGCGCAGCTCCCGCACAAGGCCGTCCCAGTCAAGACCGTGCACCAGCTGCACGCCCACTGTTAAAATATACAGCACCAGCACGGCATTTATGACGGATTTAAAGCCGTTCTCCGGCCAGAAAAGCCGCAGTATGCCCGCCAGCGCGGACAGCACGCAGCATCCCAGCGCTATGTGACGCAGTGAAGTCATCCCAAGCCCCCGTTCCCCGCCAGCAGCAACAGCGCCGTGGACAGAAAGATCATGAAGAAATACAGCACCAGCATGGACCCGCAGAGTCGTGCCCCCTCAAAGTAAAGGCGGCAGAGCTGTGCGCACTGCCTTTGCCCGGTGGCCCCGGCCAAGATGCCCGCGGCGGCAAAGGCCAGCGCGCAGGCAAGGCATTGGAGCAGTACCGGGGCAAACAGCGCGGCCTGTGCCAGCAGCGCCGCCAAGGCCAGAGAACCCTTCAGCAGCTGTACGGCGGCGGCAGCGCCCGTCAGCGCTGCGGCTGCGGCGTCCCCGACAACGGGAATGACACCCTGCAATACCCCCTTGCCGGTCCGTAGGGCCGCACTGTCTGCCGTGGCCGCCAGTACGCTTTGCAGCCCCAGCACAAGGCTGAACAGCGCCCCGCAGCCCTTGAGCAGCCAGTGCAGGCAGCGGGAAAACAGCGCGGCGGCATCCCCCATGCCGGGGTTGTCCCACAGGCAGGCCGAGACCGCAAAGCAGAAATACAGCTGCATGACAGGCAGAAGCAGCTTTTGGATGATGGCTGAAAGAAACCCGGACATGGCAAAAAACATGCCGCTGTAGACAAGCGCCCCCGACGTCTGCCCACCTGCGGCGGCCAGGCCGCTGAACACCGGCACAAAGGCAGTCAGATAGGTGCGGCAGTCCTGCGCCGTCGCGGCGACAAGCTCGGTCAGCTGCATGGCAGCGGAAAGGCTCAGCGTGCCAAAGCCGAGCACCGCGAGGATCTCCACATAGGCGCGGTACGGGTCTCCGGCCAGCAGGCCCAGCAGCCCCGCCAGCAGCAGATACCCGGCGGACTGCGCCGCAAGGTGCAGTGCGGGCTGCAAACCCTCGGCGGCCCAGGCACCGACGGTGTCACATAAATCGGAAAAGTGCCAGCGGGCGGCGTCGGATAGGTCAGTGCCGCCTTCGTCCAAGATGTCCCGGACACTTTTGGGCAATTCGCCGGACAGCTCGTCCGCAAACACAGGCGGCGGTACGGCCAGCAAAAGCACTACTGCAAATAGGCCGCAAACGAGCCGAGCAGCGATTGCAGCAGCGGCAGCGCCTGCAACAGCGCCAGCACCCTGCCGCAGAGCTCGATGGCGGCAGCCGCCGCGGAAAGCCCGGCCTCCTTGCAGGTATCGGCGGCAAGCTGCGCCACCAGCGCAATGCCCAGCACCTGCAAAAGCACTGCCGGGCTCTGCCCCTGAAAATACCCGTCCAGCGTGTGCAGCCAGTCGAGCAGAGGCTGGACCTGCCGCACAACGATGGCCAGCAGCCCCGCGGCGGTGCAGACCGAGACGAGGAACGCGAACGCGGGCTGGTCCTTTTTCAGGAGCAGGGTCAACACAGCCGCCACAAGCACTGCGGCGGCCAGCTTGCACAACAGCATCATAGCTCATAGCTCAAACAAGGCTTTGATCAGCACAAACAGGTCACTGATCTGCCGTACCAGCATCGACAGCACGACGATCAGCCCCGCCAGCGTGGTCATCATGGCCTGATCCTCCCGCCCGGAGCGGATGAGCAGCTGATTCAGAACGGCCACGATGATGCCGGTGGCGGCAATTTTAAAAACAAGGTCGATGTCCATAGGGGCCACTCCTTACCACAGCAAAATGGCGGCCAGTGCGCCGAGACAGCCCCCCAGCCGCGGCCATAGCCGCCGGGCCGTGCGGCAGTGCTCCGCGGCCTCCGCAGACTGCGCCTCACAGCGCGAAGCCAGGCGGTGCAGCGCGGCACAGGCCGTCAGGCGCGGAGCCTCCTCGGCGGCGGAAAGGCTCGACTGCACCTCCTGCCGCAGTGCGTCCGGCATACAGGCAGGCGGTGTCAGCGCGGACAGGCTCTCCCCCGGTGCGGGACAGAAAACGGCAAACGCTGGGTCCTGCGCTGCGCGGCGTAATAGCTCCGGTCCGGTGAGCGCCTGTGCGTCCAGCAACTCGGCCAGATATGTAAGCAGACGGGCAAAGCTGTGCAGCTGGCGGCGGCTGTTCTCGGCGCGGGCAGCGGCGGCAAAGCCGCCGCCCATCCCGGCCAAAAGCAAAAGCAGCGTGCCGAGCAGCCGCAAAAGCAGCGTCACAGCGTCACCCACTGCGCCACCGCGCCGGGACGGGAGCGCCCGGACAGGAACGCGGCCTTTGCAAAAGCACCGGTATCCAGCAGCGCGGCCAGCGCCGGCTTTTTGCGCAGTCCCGCCGGGTCGTCACAGTGTACCGTGGCAAAGAATACAACGCCGGAGGCGACCCCCTGTGCGACGGCCTCGGCGTCGCCGGGCGTGCCCAGCTCGTCACAGACGATGACCTGCGGGTTCATGCAGCGCAGCGCCATGGCAATACCCTCGGCCTTGGTGCAGCGGACGTAGACATCGCACCGAATCTGCGCTGCGCGGGGCAGACTGCCCGCCTCACAGGCCATCAGCTCGCCGCGCTCATCAATGACGCTGACAAGTGCGTCCCCCTCGCAGAGCTTTTGCACAAGAGAGCGCAGCAGGGTGGTCTTGCCGCTGCCCGGCGGGCCGGCCAGCAGCAGTCCGCCGGTGGGGGCAACGGTCAGTGCCTCCAGCTCGGGCGGCAGCGGACAGGTCAGCCAGCGTGCAATGCGCAGATTGAGCGACGTTACGGCGGAAAAGCCGCCCGGCCCGCGGCAGCCCGCTACCCCGATGCGGCAGCCGCCCTGCACGGTGAAATACCCCTGCTTCAGCTCGTCCTCATAGGCGTAGACCGAGCGGCGGCAGAGCTGCAGAAAGCAGTCCCGCAGGGTGTCGGTCTCCAGCGCGGCAGGCAGACCCGTTCCGGGCAGAAATTTGGCCGCGGGGCACAGTCTGCCGCAAATCGTGAACTGTACGGGCTGGCCCAGCCGCAGACGGATCTCCTGAATATGCGGCGCATAGTGGGCGTCCAGCTTGGCCAGCGGTGTGCGCAGTGCGGGCGGCAGGCTTTCCAGGATGCGGTAGTACTCGTCCATCGTTTCTTCACCTCACACTGCCAGTGTATGAGGGTGCGGCGCGGGGTAGAACAAAAAAGAGGACATCCCGTGGTGGGATGCCCTGTGGAAAAGTGTGTGCTGTTTTCGGGCGCATATGGAATGCGCCCCTACGGAGAAAAGACCGGACCACGGCATGTAGGGGCGGATTCCATATCCGCCCGCGCCTTATTGCCCGTTATCCTCAATCAGTTTATACAGCCCGGCTTCATCCAGTACGGGGATGCCAAGCGTCTGCGCCTTTGTCAGCTTGGAACCTGCGGCCTCACCGGCCACAACATAGCTCGTCTTTTTGCTGACCGAGCCAGCCGCCTTGCCGCCGTTCTGGGTGATGAGTGCCTCGGCCTCCTGACGGGAGAGTGTCGGCAGCGTGCCCGTGACGACAAGCGTCATACCGGCCAGCGCGGTGCCCTTCTTCTCACCGGTCCACTGCATGTTCACGCCGTCGCGCACAAGGCGGTTCAGCAGGTCGGTTGTGCCGTCCTTTGCAAAAAATTCCAGCACGCTCTGGGCCATGACTTCGCCGAAGCCGTCGATCTCGCACATCTGCTCGGCAGTGGCCTGGCGCAGGGCGTCCATGCTGCCGAAATGCTCACCCAGCAGCGCGGCGGCCTTGTCGCCGATGTTGCGGATGCCAAGGCCGAAAATCAGCTTATCAAGATTGTTGCGCTTCGAGCCTTCGATTGCGTTCAAAAGGTTCTGTGCGCTCTTTTTCTTGAATTTGTCCAGCGTAAGCAGCTGCTCCTCGGTCAAGGTGTACAGGTCAGCTACCGTGGAGACCAGCCCCTTGTCGATGAGCTGTACGGCCACAGCCTCGCCCAGGCCGTCAATGGCCATGGCGTTGCGGGACGCAAAGTGGATGAGGTTGCGCAGGCTCTGCGCCGGGCATTCGGGGTTGACGCAGCGCAGGGCTGTTTCGTCCTGCAAATGCACCACGGGTGCGCCGCAGCTCGGGCAGGTCGTGGGCATGGCAAAGGGCTTGCTGCCCGGCAGACGGGCCGATACGCCGATGACCTCCGGGATGATGTCCCCCGCCTTGCGCACCTTGATGGTGTCCCCGATGCCGACGCCTAAGTTTGCGATAATATCGCCGTTGTGCAGGCTCGCGCGGGAAACGCTGGTGCCCGCAAGGAAGATCGGGTCGAACACAGCCGTCGGGGTCAGCACGCCGGTGCGGCCAACGGTGACCTCGATATTGCGCACGACGCTTTCCTTGACCTCGGGCGGATACTTGAACGCAATGGCCCACCGCGGGAACTTGTTCGTGCTGCCCAGGGTGCGGCGGGCGGCCAGGTCGTTGACCTTGATAACCGCGCCGTCAATGTCAAATTCCAGCGTGCCGCGGGCCTCGCCGATGGCTTCAATTTCTTTAATGGCATCCTCGATATTCTCAAACACGCTGTACCGCGGAGAGACCGGGAAGCCCAGTGATTTGATATAGTCCAGCGTCTCACGGTGGGTCTTGAAGGTGCGGCCCTCGCACTGCTGCAGGTTAAAGACAAAGATGGACAGCCCGCGCTCCGCAGTGATTTTGGAATCCTTCTGACGCAGTGAGCCGGCCGCCGCGTTGCGGGGGTTCTTGAACGGCGTTTTGTCCTCCAGCTCCTGCTGCTCTTTTAATTTAAAAAACGCAGAGTGCGGCATATATACCTCGCCGCGCACCTCGAGAAAGTCCGGCGCGTCAGGCAGCTCGTGCGGAATGTCCTTAATGGTCATGATGTTCTCGGTCACATCCTCGCCGACGACACCGTCGCCGCGGGTCGAGCCGCGCACCAGCTGGCCCATGCGGTACTCAAGGCTGACAGACAGGCCGTCGATTTTGGCCTCGACGACGTACTCGGGCCGGATGCCTGCCTCCCGCACGCGGGTGTCAAACTCCCGCAGCTCGTCAAACGAGAACGCATCCTGCAGGCTCTCCATCTTGACGGCATGGGTCACCTTGCTGAATTTGCTGCTGGCTGTGCCGCCCACATGCTGCGTGGGTGAGCTGGCCGTGATCAGCTCGGGGTATTCGGCTTCGATTTGCTTGAGTTCACGGTTCAAAGCGTCGTACTCGAAATCCTCCAGTTCGGGGGCGTCCTGGTCGTAGTATAAGCGGTTGTTTTTTTCTATGATGACGCGCAGTTCTTCAGCGCGTTTGCGGGCCTGCTCTAATTCCATATTGCTACACTCCGTTTGTTGGTATCAGCTTAGTATACCACATCTGCGGGGGCAAATTCAATCCAAATCGGAGGCATAGGCGTTCGGAATATCGCCGCAGACGAGCAGGCTTGCCAGCGGATAGTCCGCCGCAACAGTCAGCGTTGCCGTGCTGCCGTCCAAAATCATGTTGACGGTGACGGACAGCTGCAAAACCGCGCTGTACCGTGTGGTATTGATGGAAAGCGACTGCGTTGTCTCGCGTATCTCCCCCTGCACATACCCCTTGGGCCGGATCGACAGCAGCCAGCCGGGGCCAAGGCCGCTCAGCAGTGAATTGTTCGTCAGACTGCCGAACGGGACGGCATAGCAGATCTCCGGCAGAGCGTCCATCTCGGTCTGCACGGCACTGACAAATTGGGTCTGCGCGGCCCCGGCGGCTGCGGCGTCCAGGCTGACAAGCCCGAAGCCCTGCGTAAAAAGCGCGTCGCACAGCGCCGGGGAGCGCGTCAGCTCCGCAGCAACGGCGCGGTTCATGGCCTGCACGGCGGCAGAGCGGGCCTCGTATTCGGCCAGTTCGTGCAGCGTCGGCTTGACGACGGTGTTGACGTAGCGGTTCAGGGACAGCACCCCCGCAGTCAGTACAAGAACGGCCAACAGGCAGAAACCGCGCCGCTGGGCTTGCCGCCTGTCCTTTGCACTGCACCGCCGCATAGTACCACCCCTGCGTATCCTATGCAAAAACGCCCCGGAGCGTTCAGGCTCCGGGGCGTCGGGCGGCTTGGTCAGTGATTATTTGAAGTAGCGGTCCAGTAGGCCCTGCATACCGCGGCCATGGCGGGCCTCGTCCTTCGCCATCTCATGGACGGTGTCGTGGATGGCGTCGAGGTTCAGCTCCTTGGCCTTCTTGGCCAGATCCATCTTGCCGGCGCAGGCACCGCACTCGGCGTCAACGCGCATCTGCAGGTTCTTCTTGGTGCTGTCGGTCAAGACCTCGCCCAGCAGCTCGGCAAACTTGGAGGCATGCTCGGCCTCCTCAAATGCGTAGCGCTTCCAGGCCTCGGCGATCTCGGGATAGCCCTCGCGGTCAGCGACACGGCTCATGGCCAGATACATGCCGACCTCGCTGCACTCGCCGTTGAAGTTCTCGCGCAGACCCTGCTTGATCTCCTCGGGAACGTCCTTGGCGATGCCGACGACATGCTCGGTGACGTAGGTGTTGTCCTTCTTCTCAATGAACTTGGATGCCGGGGCCTTGCAGACCGGGCAGAACTCGGGGATGGAACCCTCTGCGATATAACCACAAACGGTGCAAACATACTTAGTCATAAGAATTGCCTCCTGTTATTTTGTAATTGCTCCTAGGACACATTCCTGTGTCGATGGCTATATTATACGGCATACAAATGCAAATGTCAATAGGGAAAATAAAATTTTTAAGAAAGAATCTTATTTTTTGAAAGGACTGCCCGGGCACTGCTCTCCTGCTGTGCCCGGTAGGGCTGCAAACAGTGCTTTCGCCAGCGTACAGCTGATCCCGCCCACAAGCAGCCCGGCGGCCAGCAGAATGGGCGCATAGGCCAAAGCCATTCTGCTGGACAGGATAACCGCCGCCCCGGCCAGCTGGCCAAGGTTGTGCGCCAGCGCAGAGCAGGCACAGAAGATATAGCTGCTGACCGGCAGATGGAGCAGCACCAGCATAACGGCCAGTGAAAGCGCACCGCCGCACAGCGAGAGAAAGCCTGCGGTCGCGCCGCGGGTCAGAAAGGCGAACAGCGCCTTGAGCACCACCAGCAGCACGGCCGTGCGGGTGCGCAGGAACAGCAGCGCGTACATGACAACAATATTGGAAAGCCCCAGCTTTATGGCGGGCATAAGCCCCAGCAAGGGCGATACCAGCGATTCGAGATAGCTAAACGCAATGGCCAGTGCAAAAAGCATCCCGGTCAAGGCGGTTTCCCGCGCCTTTTTACTGCGCATGGATGAACTCCTCCCCTTTGAATGGATTGCTTTGAGTGTACCTACCGGGGCGGGGTTTGTCAAGGCATAAAAAATTAACATATTTCCCAGCGGAAAATACACGCCGCCGACTTGAAAAAGCGGGCAAAATAGTGTATTCTAATACTGTATCAGGCAAGAGGGAAACCTATGCCCGTGCATGAGGATAAGTACGATTCATGTAAGAATATATAATAAGGAGAACATCAACCATGAAAAAACTGATTCCTGTTATTTTGAGCTGCGCTCTGCTGCTGGCCGCCTGCGGCTCCTCCAACAGCAGCTCTACGGCTGCAAGCGAAAGCACCGCAGCCTCCGAGAGCTCCTCCGCATCGGAAGCAGAGGCCATCGGCGGTGCGGACAGCACAACCGATATCGTCATCAGCGACAGCGCTGAGGAAGCCAACACCGCCAATCTGGATGCAGCTGTTTCCGCAATCGAGGCCGTGAACCCCATTGCCAACCCGCGTGCACTGGATGATTTCTCGGTTGAGAATGAGCTGATGCTGACGATGGACAACCTTGTCGGCTACAAGGGCGATGTCACCAACGATCAGGCGGACTGCGGCCTTGTGTTTGTGGCACAGGCCAAGGACGGTCAGGTTGACGCTGTGAAGGCAGAGCTGGAGGCCTACAAAGAGAGCCTGTCTGCCAATGACCTGTATGCCGAGTTTGCAGACAAGGTCGCGCTGGCAAAGGATGCCCGCATCGTGACCAACGGCAACTACGTTGCTATTGTCATTGCCGGTATCGCCAACCCCGACTACTCTGCCATCGACACGGCTCTGGAGACGGCGCTGAACTTCTGATTTTTCCTGTACTAGCAGGCCGCTGCCGTTCGGCAACGGCTTTTTTTGATAAAATTTCAAAGAAAGGGAGTCCGCAATGGTTTTTAACAGCGTGGTGTTCCTGTTCTGCTTCCTGCCGCTATCCCTGTTGCTGTATTATCTGGTGCCCGGCCGCGCCAAAAATGCAGTGCTGCTGGCAGAAAGCCTCGCCTTTTACTGCTGGACAGGCATAGAATTTCTGCCGCTGATTGCGGTGCTGATTGTCTTTAACTATCTGTGCGCACTGGTGACGGCAAAGGCTAGAGGCAGACTGCGCGGGCTGCTTCCGGTGGTGTCTGTGGTGGTCAATCTGGGGGTGCTGGTGTATTTCAAGTACGCCAACTTCCTGATTGACACGCTGAACCAGATCGGACATTTCGGCATCGCATCGCTGAGCCTTGGCGCGGTGCTGCCACTGGGAATAAGCTATTACATCTTTAAAATCATCAGCTATGAGGTCGATGTGTACACCGGCAAAATTGCGCCGGAGAAAAACTTTGTGACCTTTGCGTTGTATGTCCTTTTCTTCCCGCAGCTGATTGTGGGTCCTATTGTCAAATACCGTGAAATGGCCGACCAGCTGCATGATGCGGCAAACCGCTGCACGCTGGCAAGGGCCGAGCGCGGCGCAGAAATGTTTGTGTTCGGTCTGGCCAAAAAGGTCATATTGGCGGATTCCATCGGCGCACTGTGGACGGATATCATCGGTGCGGGCGGCGTAGGGCTGGTCAACGCCTCTACCCCGCTGGCGTGGCTGGGCATTATCGCATACAGCCTGCAGCTCTACTTTGACTTTGCCGGCTACAGTGAGATGAGCAACGGTCTGGCGGCCATGCTTGGCTTTGACTGCCCGGCCAACTTTAATCTGCCGTATATTTCTGCCAGCATTACAGAATTCTGGCGGCGCTGGCATATGACGCTCTCCGGCTGGTTCCGGGACTATATTTATATCCCAATGGGCGGCAACCGCAAGGGCCCGGCACGCCAGCTGTTCAATATGCTTCTGGTCTGGGCGGCTACCGGTATCTGGCACGGTGCCAGCTGGAACTTCATCGCGTGGGGGCTTTACTACTTTGTACTGCTCACGATTGAGAAAAACTTCCTGATGAAGTACCTAAAGAAGGGCAAGGTCTGGCCGCATCTGTACACGCTGTTCTTTGTGGTGCTGGGCTGGGGCATTTTCACGGCAAACCAGCCCGGCGCACCGCTGGGGCTTTTGCTGCAAAAGCTGTTTGTACTGCAGGGCGGTATCTCGCCGCTGTATTATCTGCGCAACTACGGCGTTCTGCTGGTGCTGAGCTGTGTCTGCTCGTCCGCCCTGCCGCGCTGGCTGTGGGAAAAAATCAGCCGTAATACCGCAGCAAAACTGATAGTATTCGCTGGCACAATAGTAATCTCTGTCTGCTATGTGGTGGCAGCCACCAACGCAACGGCACTGTATGCCAATTTCTGAGAGGGGGCGTGCTTGTATGGAAAAAAAGGTCGTGTACCGCAAAAATGGCGGCAAGCGCCGTGCGGGCTATCCGCTGCTGCTCCTCTGCGCGGCGCTGCTGTTCGGCTTCTCGCTGGTGAATATCCTGTGGCCCAAGCGCAGCCAGCTGGAGCTGGAAAACCGCAAGGCTGCCCAGCTCCCGGCGTTCAGTGTGCAGGCGCTGCTGGACGGCAGCTGGCAGAGTGGCTTTGCCCGCTGGATGCAGGACCAGTTCTCCTTCCGCGATGCGGCGGTCAACGCCGAGCGCGCTGTGGATGAGGTGCTGTTCCGCAAGGTGGAGGAAGGCGGTATCCTGCTGGGCAAGGACCGCTGGATGTTCACAAAGCTCTTTACGGTGGAGGATGCCACCCAGAAGCAGCTGGACAAAAACGTGCAGGCGGTCAGTGATTTTGCCGCCAACCACCCGGGCAAGGTTACCTTCCTGCTGGCACCGTCTGCCAGCGTCATCTACCCGGAGGAGCTGCCCGCGGGGGCCCCGATGGTGGATGAAAACGCGATGCTGGATGATATTTTTGCCAAGGTCGGCCAGACCGCCGCTGTGATTGACTTGCGGGAGGACTTTACAAACCGGAAGGACGAGTACCTCTACTTCAAGACGGATCACCACTGGACAACCAACGGTGCCTACCGTGCGTATGAGCAGTTCTGCGCCCTGAAGGGGCTGACGCCCTTTGACCGCGACGCCCATGAGAGCGCGGATGTGATGGATTTTGAGGGTACGCATTACTCAGCAACGCGGCTGTGGAATGTGGCAAAGGATACCATCACCTATTACCCGCTGGACAGCCTGATGACGGTTTACAAAATCACTGGCGAGGCACAGTATGAGCCGGAGAAAACCGAAAATCTGGTAAATGCCGATAAATTCGCAACCCGCGATAAATATGCCGCTTTTCTGGACGGAAACAACGGCTATTCCACCATCGAGGGCCGCGGCACAGGCAGTATTCTGGTCGTGAAGGACAGCTACGCCAACAGCTTTGTGCCCTACCTGACGGAAAACTACGCGAAAATCGGTGTGGTGGATTTCCGCAATTTCAAGTATGGTCTGGATTCCACGATTGAAAAAGAGGGCTATGATGAGGTGCTGGTGCTCTACAACTTCCAGACCTTTATCGCCGATACGAACCTGATTTATATTTCCCGACCGTCAACGCTATAAGTGCTGTAAAAATGCCGGAGTGCGCATCTGCTCACTCCGGCGTTTTTATTATTCAAACAATATTTCCAACGTGGGTGCGGGCGGCGCGGCGGCGGGGCCGTACAGGTTTTCATAAAAGAAATGGAAATGGAAAAAATCGGCGGTCTGCTTTGCGGTGAGCAGAGAAAAACCCTGCTGCAGCTCGGCACAGAGGAGCACCTGCGGGTCATTGGCGGCTGCGGACAGGGTCTCCCATTTTGCATCCCGCAGATGAAGTTGTACGTCGCTCCCCTCCACGGTGACACCGGCCGCGGCTTCACAGAGCGCGGTACCGTCCGCATAACTGGTACAAAAACGATTTGTCTGCCCGCAAAGTACGGCGGCAAGCTGTGCGGGCATACCCGCAAGGAAAAGAATGTCCGCATTCCGCGGCATCAGATAGAAATTGTACCCGCTGTCGGCGCGGTAGCCCGGTACAGCACAGCCGTCTGCCTGCGTAAAGAGCTGCTGCAGACCGCAGTGCAGGGCATATTCACGCTCTACTGCCTTCATATCCTCATACAGGGCGGCAGCGTCCTGCGCCCAGCTGTGGTCGGCACTGTCCAGTACAAAGACTGAAAGCTCCGGCGCAGGCTGGGCTTTGTCATACAGCAGCTCACCAAGCTCCTGCGCGGTAGCCCAGTCACAGCCCGGCGGCAGGGCGGCCAGCTCGAGAAGCCCGTAGTAAAGCTGACCGGGCAGCGCCATCTCAGCGCGGTGCAGAGCCTGAGCGGGTGTTACGCCCAAGGCGGAGGCCGTTTTATAGTGTGTACCATCCTCGCCAGCGTTCTGGTCTGCCAGCAGCAGGCAGGCGGAATAGCTTCCCTGCTGCTGTACAAAGAATACGGCGCGGACGATTTCCCGTTCCGAAAGTGCCTGCCCGCAGCCGCTGAGAAGCAGTGCGGCCAGCACAATCACAAACGCCTTAGCCTTTTGTAAAGACACGCGGCAGCACCTCCTATCCAAGTCAGCATGACAAAGCCCCATGTCAGCGCACTGCGCAGCGGCAAGGCAGCGTCAAGGTTGAGCTTGCGCAAAACGGAGCACAAAAGCCAGATGCCGCCCACGTACAATGGAAAGGAATTCAACCCGGCGGCGCTGTTCTCGGCCCGGCTCTGCCCGCCCAGCAGCCGCACAAGGGCGTAGAGATACAGCGCCAGTTTGACTGTGACGGCCATAACCCACAAAATAAATTGCAGCCACTCCAGCCGATTGAAGATGGACAGTGCCCCACACCGGGCGGCGGCGTGCAAGGGGTCTACCCGCAGTGGCATGGCCGCACCATAGAACAGCTCCAGCACCAGGTGGATGCCCACATCAAACCCCAGTGCCCACCCGGCCAGCCGCAGCAGCGTATGGCGGCCGCATTTGTCCTGCTCCGGCCAGAGGGCGGGCAGAAGATACTCCGGATAGAGCGTCAGATGACTGCGGGCAGCGGCAAGCAAATCCTCCTGCCCAAGAGCTGTGATTTGCAGATTCGTGACGTGCAGGCGCGGAAAAACCGTAAGCAGCATAAAGACCGTTGCCGCAATCAGCAGCCCGAGCACGGCGTGCGCCGTTTGGGATAAGGCGGATACCCGCCGCAGGTACACCACCGGCAGCACAACCAGCAGGCAGATGGAGGTCAGTGTCACCGCGCCGGGGTACAGCCGGTCGGCTAGCTGCCACAGGCGCAGCAATTCCAGCACTGAGGTGTAGAGCAGTAGGGCACCAAACAGGAGCTTTAAAACCGGGTCGGCGGTCAGCCGCCAGCAGCGGGCAAACAGCCAGCCGACACCAGCCAGCCCGGGCACGCAGAGCACCATGGCCGCCATTCCCGCCCGCGGGTGGTAGGTAGTCTGGCTGCGCAGCAGCACATTGACCAACAGGCTGAGCAGCAGCGCTGCAAACAGGCTGGGACATTCACGCTTCATGGCGGCCAATCACCTCCCCAGATTGGGCAAGACGGCTCCATATACTGCGCACAAAGCCGTCCCGCAGGCTGGCGCGGCCCAGCGGCAGCAGCGGGTAAAGATAGTCATACCCAAAGGGCTCGCTGCCGCAGGCCATTGCCAGAATGGTGAGCGCGGCACAGGCCAGCCCCGGCACACCGAAGCACCCGGCCAGAAGGATAACGGCAAAGCGGAACAAAATCGACTGCTCATACAGCGAGGGCACGGCCAGTGTGGCGATGGTGGCAGCGGCGGCCATCGTCAGCACCGGCACGCTGACAATACCTGCGCTGACTGCAGTTTCTCCGATGATGAGTGCCCCCACCAGACTGACAGTGTGGCTGATGGACTGGGGTGCGCGCAGCCCGGCCTCCCGCACGATTTCCAGCAGAAGTGAGACGGCCAGCATTTCCAGCATCGGCGGCAGCGGTGTTGCGGCCTCCCCGTGGGCCAGCTTGGTCAGGAGCTGTATCGGGATGATTTCCGGCGCAAAGGCAACCGCCATAACATACAGCCCCGGCCCAAAGACCGAGAGCAGAAAGGCCAGATATTTTAAAATGCGGATGAGCCCGGCGAACACAGCCCCGGAAGCGTAGTCATCCAGACACTCAAAATGCTCGGCAAAAAAGCTGGGTACAATCAGCGCATAGGGGCTGCCTGCCACCAGCACGACCGCCTTGCCTTCACACAGGCGGGCGCAGGCTGTGGCGGGGCGTTCGGTATAGGCGGCGGCCGGAAACAGATTCAGCTTGTCCTGCTTGAGGAAGGAGGCAAAATAGGCACTGTCCAGCAAAACCGGGATTTCTACCGCTTCCAGCCGCTGCCGCAGGGCGTCAATGGTCTCCTGCGGGGCAAGGGCGCTGTCATAGCACAGGCAGTATTCTGTCTTAGTGCGGGTGTGCGCGGTGCAGATTTCCACTGTCAGCGTGCCGGTGCGGAACTGCCGCCGCAGCAGGGAAATATTATTGCGCAGAAGCTCGGTGAAGGCCTCCTGCGGACCGCGCAGATTGCCCTCCCCGGTCGGCGTTGAAATGGAGCGCTGGGGCATTTCCTGCGTGGAGAAGGCTACCGCCCTGCGAACGCCGTCAATCAGCAGCACGGACAGACCGTTGGAGAGCGCTTCCACCAGTGCGGTGAGGTCCTCAACGGCGTCCGGCTCGGCCGGAATACGGCTCTGGGTCAGTAGGTAATCGCAAAGGCCTTCCCCACCGCCCAGCATGGCCGGGTCACGGTCGAGCATATCCAGTGCCATATGGCAGAGCTTTTCCGGCGAGGAAAGCCCTGTGAACATGGCAATGGCACAGGGAATCCCTGCAATCATCAGGTGCTTGGTATAAAAGTCATCGGAACGGCCAAAGCTCTTTTCCAGAAAAGCAAGATTTCCGTTCAGCGTGCGGTACAGCGGCTTCTGTGTCATCGGTGTCTCCCCCTCTCACGCAGAATAGTGTGGCCGCTTTTGCCGGAATTTATGAGGAGGTGGCGGGATGATTTCCTCGGTGGTGCGCACCGTGCTGGTGTATCTGGCGGTGGTGGTGGCCATGCGGCTGATGGGCAAGCGCCAGTTGGGCGAGCTGCAGCCCGCCGAGCTGGTGACTACGCTGCTGATTTCCAACGTGGCGTCCATCTGCATTGATGAACCGGATTTGCCGCTTTCCGCCAGCCTTGTGCCGATTTTTCTGATAACCGCTTTGGAAATCCTGAACTCCACGCTGGTTTGGTTTTGCCCGCGCTATGCGCAGCTGCTGTTGGGAAAGCCGGTGACCATCATCCGCAACGGAGAAATTCTGCAGGAAGAGCTGGCCCGGCTGCGCATTACCGCGGCAGATCTGGCGGAGGCACTGCGCGGCAGGGACATATTCTCCCCGCAGGAGGTTTACTGGGGCGTGGTGGAGCCGAACGGCAGTATTACCACCGCAGTGATGCCCGCGGGCGATGAGGATGCTCCCCTGCTGCCGCTACTGATTGACAGGACCGTCTACCGGGATAATCTTGCCTTTTTTGGGCTGGATGAGACCGCGCTGGACAGGATGCTGGAAACGCAGAATACAAGCCGCAGGGATGTGCTGCTTTTACTCTATAACGGCGAAAAAACCGTGCTGATACCAAAAAAGACCGCCCCCGAAGGGACGGTCTGAAAGGATGCTTATGAAACGGAACTGGTATGCCGTGGCAATTCTGCTGGTGCTTACCCTGCTGCTGGCAGAGGCCGGGCGATATGTGGAGCACACAACCGGCATATTGCAGAACAGGATAGAAGCTGCCTACGCACTGGCGGTACAGGGGGATTACCCTGCCGCACGCCAGACCTATGAGCAGGCAGCTGCACAGGCCCGGAAGGGCGGCTGGGCTTTGAGCCTGCTGGTGCGCCGCAACCTACTTGACCAGCTGAACCAGACGCTGGCGGTGCTGCCACCCTGCGCGGAGGCTGACAGCCTGGCAGATTTAGAGATGGAGACACAGCGTGCCAGCACGCAAATCAGTCAGCTGCGGCAGTCATTTTTCGGCGGGCTTTGAACGGCTGTCCAGCATATCCTTCAGTTCTTCCATGAAGGTGTTCACATCGCTAAATTGACGATAGACGGAGGCAAAGCGCACATAGGCAACATCGTCCATCTTCTTGAGCTCCTGCATCGCCAAATCGCCGATATGGATGGAGGAAACCTCGCGGTCATAGGAGTTGAGCAGCTGCTGCTCAATGCGGTCAACGGCAGCATCCAACTGGGTGTAGCTGACAGGGCGCTTTTCACAGGCGCGCAGCATACCGTTCAGCAGCTTCTGGCGGTCAAAGACCTCGCGGGAGCGATCCTTCTTTACCACCATCAGCGGGACGGTCTCCACAATCTCATAGGTGGTAAAGCGCTTCTTGCAGTTCAGGCACTCACGGCGGCGGCGAATCTTTTCGCCGTCCTCCGTCGGGCGGGAATCAATGACCTTGGAATCAACCTCGCCGCAATAGGGACATTTCATATCGGTTACCCTCCTTTATCGTGGACTTCAAGCCTTCTTGGCGGCCTTTTTCTTGCTCTTCCAGTCAACCCACAGCGGCGTGGCAATGCAGATGGTGCTGTAGACACCGCTGACCATACCGAACAGTAGCGGGAACGCGAAGGAGTAGATGCTGTCCAGACGATAGATGACGGAAATCACGCAGACAACGCCCAGCGCCAGACAGGTGGTGATGGAGGTCATCAGAGAACGCGCAAAGCTCTGGTTGATGGACAGGTTGACCAACTCGGCCAGACCCATCTGTTTTTTGCTGTACAGGGCGCTGTTCTCACGGATACGGTCATAGATGACAACGGTATCGTTGATGGAATAACCCAGAATCGTAAGCAGAGCGGCAATGAAGTTGCCGTTCAGAGGAATACGCAGGATGACGAAAACGCCAAAGACCACGAACATATCGTGCAGCAGGGCAACAATAGCGGTGGAACCGGCCTTCAGACCGCCAATCTTGCGGAAACGGTAGGCCACGTAGAGCAGAATCAGCACGCAGGCGGCAATTAGAGCCACAATACTCTTGAGTAGGAACTCCTTGCCGATGGTGGCATCCACGTTGTTGACCTCGTTCTGCACGAAGTTGTTGGCGGGATACTGCTCGTTCAAGGTAGTCAGCAGGCTGTTCATCTGCTCGGTGGTCAGCGTTTCGCTGCCGGGCAGGGTGACGGTCAAGGTCTGGCTGCCGGAAATATCGGAGCCGGTCTGCAGGGTCAGATTGGACTTGTTCAGCTCGGTGCTGATGGTGGACTTCAAAGCGTTCAGATCGGCCTCGCCCTCATAGGACAGCGTAACCATGGAGCCGCCCTTGAACTCGACGTCCATCTTGACACCGAAGATGCCGCAGAACACCAGCACAATAGCAATCAGTGCGCAGGAGAAGGTGTAGAACTTCTTACGGTTGCCGATGAAGTTGATGGAAGGCGTTTTGAAGTCGGCACCGCCCTCCTTCTTGCCGCCGAACAGCCACGCCTTGCGCAGAGGCTTGAAGTGAACCGCGCCGCGAATCATAACGCGGGTAGCCCAGACGCCAAAGACGAAGTTCAGCAGAACACTGGTCAACAGGGTGAAGCCGAAGGAATAAATCGTGCCGGCGGTGGAGGGTCCGAACCAGAAGAAAATCGGGTTGAACACCTTAGCCCAGAAGCCGTCCGTGGGGCCGAAGGCACCCATCAGGATGGCTGCGACAATCACGATGGTAACGTTGCCGTCGATGATGGGGGTAAGACCCATCTTGAAGCCGCTCTTGACAGCGCCCTCCAGGGTCTTGTTCTTGGACAGCTCCTCCTTGATACGCTCGGCGGTGATGACGTTGGCGTCAACGCCCATACCGATGCCCAGAATGATACCGGCGATACCGGGCAGGGTCAGCGTAGAGCCAGGGAACACCGTGAAGTAGCCGGAAACAACGGCCAGCGTAGCGGCAACCTGACCCATCAGAGAGATAACAGCAATCGTGCCGGGCAGGCGGTAGCGCACAATCATCATGACGGCAACCAGCAGGAAGGCGATAATACCGGCCTGCACCATAACGTCAAGGCTCTTGGCACCCAGCGTCGGGCTGATGGTGGAGTAGCTCTCGGCAGACAGAGCAAAGGGCAGAGAACCGGAGTTAATCTGGTTGGCCAGCGTGGAGGCGCTATCCTGATCAAACTTGCCCTTGATGATGGCCTCACCGCCGGTGATGGCCTCATTGACGGTGGCTGTGGAGATATTGTTGTCATCCAGCCAGATGGAGATGGTGCCTTTGCTGGCAGCCAGCTCGGTGGTCGCATCGGCGAAGGCAGATGCACCGGTGGAGTTGAACTTCAGCTGGACAACCCAGCCTTCGGTCTCGTTGTAGGCGGCGCTGGCGGAAGCCACATCATCACCACTCAGAATCTCCTCGCCGGTGGCAGAGGAGCCCTTGCGGAACACCATCTTGGCGGTGGTGCCAATCTCGTCGATGGCGGTCTGCGGGTTGAAGTCCGCTTCATCGCTCTTCCACGGGAAACGCACGATGATACGATCCTTGTTGTTGTCAACGTAGCTCTCGTAGTCGGTGATGCCGAGGCCGACAAGGCGATCCTCGATAACCGTTTTGGCTGCAGCAAGCTGCTCATCGGTGGCATCCACATCGTCTGCCGGCATGAACGTAACGTCCACACCGCCGCGGATATCAATGCCGAAGCGGATGTCGGATGCACCCTTGATGTAGACATTTTTGGTGTCGCCGTAGGTATAGCTCACACCAAAAATGGTCGTCAGGGAGAACAGCACAATCAAAATTGCCACGACAAACAACGGCCATGACTTCCCTTTTCTGTTCATAGAAACCTCCAAAAAACTGCCCACACCGGTGGGCGGGATTATTTTACTGCTTGTCAGCAAGCAGTCTTTCAACAACTGCCAGACGCACACAGACGCAGAGCAGTGCAGAAGCTGTTTCAACCTCGGTCAGGCTCGGATAGGTGGGCGCAATGCGCAGATGCGAGTCATCGGGGTCCTTGTGGTACGGATAGGCGGAGCCTGCGCCCGTCAGGGTCAGGCCACAATCCTTGCAGAGCTGGGCCACGCGCTTGGCGCAGCCGGGCATAACATACAGGCTGATGAAATAGCCGCCCTTGGGGTTCGTCCAGTGGGCAATATCGCCGCAGGGGGTCAGCTCCTCGGCAAAGGTGGTCTTGACAGCGTCAAAGCAGGGCACCAGGCGGCGGCGATGCTTGGCCATATGGGCCAGAACACCGGCCTTGTTCTTGAGGAAGCGGACATGGCGCAGCTGGTTCATCTTGTCATAGCTGATAATCATGGTCGAGAACCGCTTGCACATATACTTCATCGAGTTCTCGCTGCAGGCAATGGCGGAGATACCAGCGCCCGGGAAGGTGATTTTGCTGGTGGAGGTGAACATAAAGACGCGGTCCTCGTTGCCATACTTCTTGGCTTCATTCAGAAGAACCGGGGTCTCGATGATTTCATCGGTCAGGTGGTGAACGATGTAAGCCTCGTCCCAGAAAATCTTGAAATCGGGTGCTGCCGTTTTCAGCGCGGCAAAGCGGCGGATGGTCTCATCGCTGTAGGTGTAGCCGTCGGGGTTGGAATACTGCGGCACGCACCAGATGCCCTTGATGGTGTCATCCTCGGCCACCAGTTTTTCCACCATGTCCATATCCGGGCCATTGGGGGTCATGGGCACGCTGACCAGCTCAAAGCCGAATTCCTCAGTGATGGCAAAGTGACGGTCGTAGCCGGGCACCGGGCAGAGGAACTTGCGCTTCTCCACCTGAGACCAGGGGCACGGAGACTCCGGGAAGCCGAACACATAGCCGATGTTGATCAGGTTGTACATCAGCTGCAGGCTGGAGTTGCCGCCCACGAACACCTCACCGGGCTGCACGCCGAACACATCGGCAAACAGCACGCGGGCCTCCTGCAGGCCCTCCAGTTCACCGTAGTTGCGGGCATCGGTGCCGGCATCGGTGGTGTAATCGTTCATCTTCAGCAGGTCCATGGCCAGATCCATCTGGTGGGGGCCGGGCTTGCCGCGGGCCATGTTCAGCTTGAGGCCCTTTGCCTGAAATTTTTTGTACTCTGCTTCGAGCGCTGCCTTTTCGACAGTGAGTTCCTCACGATTCATTGCAAGATAATTTGCCATTGAAAACACACTCCTTTATCGTACTTCCTGTTACCCATCGCACCAGTTCTGCGTCCTTGGGAGCATTCCTGCCAGGGAGCGCGCTCCGCGCAGAACCATGCCTTAATATTATAGTACATTTTGGCCACGGAAACAAGAATAATAAAGCAAAAAGCCCTGTCAAAAGCAAAAAGCTTTCGAAACAGGGCTTTACTCTCCCCTATCCGGCGATTTTTCGTCAGTTCAGGGAGACCTGATTTTTATAGCGCTTGCGCACAGCACCGTATTCCAGATGAGCTTCGCCATTCTCCACGGTGTCCTCGTCCACGGTCACGCGGATGATGGTGGCATCGCTGGGCACATCGTACATGATGGGCAGCAGGATGCTCTCCATCACGCTGCGCAGGCCGCGGGCGCCGGTCTTACGCTCAATGGTCTTGCGGGCGATGGCGTGCAGGGCTTCGTCGGTGAAGCTCAGCTCCACGTTGTCCATGCCCAGCAGTTCCTTGTACTGCTTGACCAGGCTGTTGCGGGGCTCCTTCAGCACGCGGACCAGTGCGTCCTCGTCCAGATCGTCCAGCACGGTGATGACCGGCAGACGGCCGATCAGCTCCGGGATCAGGCCGAACTTGACCAGATCGTGGGGCTCTACCTTGCGCAGCAATGCGCGCTCAGCCTCGGTGGAGTTATCCTTCAGCGCACTGCCGAAGCCCAGCGCGGACTTATCGGTGCGGCGCAGGATATACTTGTCCAGACCGTCAAAGGCACCGCCGCAGATGAACAGGATGTTGGTGGTGTCGATCTGGATGAACTCCTGCTGCGGGTGTTTGCGGCCGCCCTGGGGCGGCACGTTGCTCACCGTGCCCTCGAGGATCTTCAGCAGGGCCTGCTGCACGCCCTCGCCGCCCACATCGCGGGTGATGGAGGGGTTCTCGCTCTTGCGGGTGATCTTGTCGATCTCGTCGATATAGATGATACCCACCTGTGCCTTCTGCACATCGAAGTCCGCTGCCTGAATGAGCTTGAGCAGGATGTTCTCCACGTCCTCGCCCACATAACCGGCCTCGGTGAGGGTGGTGGCATCGGCGATGGCGAAGGGCACACCCAGCATCTTGGCCAGCGTCTGAGCCAGCAGGGTCTTGCCCACGCCGGAGGGGCCCAGCAGCAGCACGTTGGACTTTTGCAGCTCCACATCGCCGCCCTTGCCGCTGAGGATGCGCTTATAGTGGTTGTAGACCGAGACGGACAGCACACGCTTTGCTTCGTCCTGGCCGATGACGTACTGATCCAGGCCTTCCTTGATCTCGGCCGGGGTCAGGATGTTGATGTCCAGATCAGCTCCTGCGGGCTTGATGCTGGCGCGGCCTGCGCCGCCCCGGCCCGGACGGGCGCTCTTGGGCTGGTCCGGCTGATCGGAAAGCAGGTCGTGGCACAGGTTGATGCATTCGCTGCAGATATTGACGCCCGGGCCAATGATCATGCGCTCCACTTCGTCCTGATGCTTTCCGCAGAAGCTGCAGACCAGATCCTTTTCGTTTTTATCTCTGCCGGAATTGTTATTAGCCATAACCGTTTTTCCTTATCCTGGGTGTATTGCTTTCTGCCGCTCAGCGGTGGGTGATGACCTCATCAATGAGGCCGTATTCTTTGGCCTCCTGCGCAGAAAGGAAGTTGTCGCGCTCGGTATCCTGCTCCACCTTTTCCAGCGGCTGGCCGGTGTACTCGCTGAGCAGCCGGTTCATCTTGGCGCGGGTGCGGATGATATGGTCCGCGTGGATCTTGATGTCGGTAGCCTGTCCGGACAGACCGCCGCCCTGACCGCCTGCGATCAGCGGCTGGTGGATCATGATCTCAGCGTTGGGCAGAGCGAAGCGCTTGCCCTTGGTGCCGCTGGCCAGCAGGAATGCGCCCATCGAGGCAGCCATGCCCATGCAGATGGTGGAGACATCGCACTTGATATACTGGATGGTATCGTGGATGGCCATACCCGCGCTGATGGAGCCGCCGGGGCTGTTGATATACAGGCTGATGTCCTTATCGGGGTCCTGCCCTTCCAGATACAGCAGCTGTGCCACGACAAGGCTGGCAGAGGTGTCGTTGACATCCTCGCTCAGCACAATGATGCGGTCGTTCAGCAGACGGGAGAAAATATCGTAGGAACGCTCCCCGTGCGCCGACTGCTCGACAACGTAAGGAACAAAGCTCATAAAGTTCGCCTCCTGAAATGGAATATAGTATTTGCAAAATTGACCGATACGGATTCCCTTCCGGTTCTGCCGTATCGGTCAATTTTAACAACCTTTGATAAAACGCGCTGTGCGCTTTATGCGGCCGGGCACCGATTACTCAGCGTCAGCAGCCTTCTCAGCCTCAGCGGCCTTCTCCACAATGTTTGCGTGGCTCTTGATGAAGTCGATGGCCTTGTTGATGGCCAGATCCTTCTTCAGGTCGTCCACGTTGACCAGCTCACGGACCTTGTCTTCTTCCATCTTATACTGGTCGGCGATGCGCTTGATCTCAGCGTTGACTTCGTCCTCAGAAGCCTCGATATTCTCGGCAGCGGCAACAGCCTCCAGAGCCAGGCGGATCTTGACCTGCTTCTCAGCCTGCGGCATGAAGGAAGCGCGGAACTGATCCACGGTCTGGCCCATATACTTCAGGTAGTCCTCGAGGCGCAGACCCTGCTGCTCCACGCGGAATGCGAAGTCGTTGACCATCTCGTCCATGCGGGTCTCGTACATTGCCTGGGGGATCTCGCCCTCCATGCTCTCGATGACCTGATCGACCAGAGCGTTCTCAACAGCCAGATCGTCCTGCTTGTCCAGCTGCTCCTGATTGTTCTTGCGGATGGAAG
>ERZ773107.602-NODE-602-length-38383-cov-13.005349_pt1 | contig 38383 bp, 37 predicted proteins | sample MGYA00580571_ERZ773107 | MGnify/ENA primary metagenome ERZ773107 (study PRJEB29015, sample SAMEA2737843) | human gut metagenome | biome: human gut; feature: human-associated habitat; material: faeces | place: China | collected 2012 ... | reverse complement strand
GTTACAAATTTATTCTTTTTATACGTAACTGTCAGATTAAGTCTTGACTAATTCAGATAAGAAATGTGGGGTGAACTTCGTGTAAAAGTCGCTCCACATTTTTTACAGCCCGTACCGGTTTGCATCCGATACGGGCTTTCGGGGTCATCTTGACAGCAACCTGTCCATCATGGACTGTAACCGTGGCATATCGCAGTAGTTGTTACTTCCACCGATGTAGTCTTTCACATGTCCGGCTGTCCGTATCAGGAACGAATCGAGATCAATTCTTATGCCTCCCGACATTCGGGACAGTTCGGATGAATGGCTGATGTAAACGAACTTGCCGTTGCGCTCAACAAAGCAGGTGGTAAAATAGTGTCCTTTGGTATTGGCCACCACTGCCGCATTCACGGCTTTTGCCGATTTGGATATTTCACGAATCAGTGCCGTCTGGAAATTACGGTATTCTCTTGATACATAACTCCCCGCATCATTCAGCAAGGAGGACTGCCATTTGGTATAAAAATCCTGTGTCATATTGAGATTGTTTTTGAATTATTGATTTTTTATTTTCCCTTTTCTTGAAGCCTTCCGACTTCGCCCCAAGGGGTTGTTTTCACGTGCGTAACCAGACGGGGGATGCAAGAACGGCGGCCAAGGAAGCGGAATGAAATTTTATGAAATGCCGGAATCTTGGATTGCGGAAAGTTTCCGTCAAATTTCATTTCAGGTAGCAGAGTGGTACTTGCACCGCGTTCGTCCACCGTACCTTTGCACACGAAAGCAAGCCTGTGGCGCAGTCACGGCACAAGGGAACTATAACGCTATATCAGGGAAAACGGCAGGGGTAAAACAGGAAAGGGAGGCTCGGCAGAGCATGAGTATAAAAGCAGCCGGGGCTTGCAGACCGGATAAAGAGAAACCGCCCGTTGTGTGGCAGGCGGCTCTCCTGTGTTTGTTTGGAAGTATCAGAAGTGATAGTCGATGACCCCTCCGATGTAAAGTGTCGTACCCGGTTCAAGAGCGAAGATTTCCCGCAGGAACTCATAGGATTGTTCAGCATACGATTGTACGCCCTCTGCGTCCGTATAGAACCAGTAGCCGGTATCCAGCGGGTCTTTCAGGAATTTTTCGAGTTGGTAAACGGGGCCAATCCAATCCTGCATCTTATCAGGGGTAATGGCTTCCGCTCTCTTGCGTATTTCGGAGACAAAATCCTCTTTCCATTTTTCCGCCCCTCCTTTGTAAAGGATAGTATCTTCGGAAGTCAATTCAAACATCCCTTTGGGGAGGACATGGTTTACCAGATAGCCGATATACTCCTTTCGTTCCTCGTTGTCAATTTCGGCGCAATAGTCAAAATGACTGTTGTCCCCCTGCATGAGCGTGTCCTCGTTCAGGTAGTTGTCCTTGTCCACCCGTGTCTGGGTAATCTGAAAAATCTTGCTGTGCATAACTTTGAAATTTAATAGGTTATTTTTTTACTTTCCCTTTCATCGAGCCTTTTCGGCTTCTTGTCGGGGAGGGATTTTACATGCAGGACCAATAGCGGTAAGGGACGGATAAGACAAGTAAACAGCCGGGAGACTTAACGGAATACCCACCCCGGAGGACGAGGCAGGAGCAGCGATATCCCGTCTGCCCCTGCCCGGCAAAAGACGGGGGACGGAAAGTCAATCTTTGATTTGGGAAGGCTGCCGTTAACCTCCAAAGGCCGTTAGCACAGCGGTACTTGACGACCGGACAGCACGCTATACCTTTGCATGAGAAAATCGCACCGGCAATGATAGCCGATGATGCGATATGGTAAGAACCGGAACGGGAAGCTAAAAGAGGGAGGAAAAACAGCCTGCGGTTAAAAAAGGATTCGCGACCTCTTTACGGCAGGAAACAAAATCCCCCGAACCTGCGTGACAGATTCGGGGGGCATCATTCAATCCAGTCCATTACTTTTTCACATGCTTATTTTTAGCACTTCATGTCATTCCTTCAACCCGGCGATGGCCTTTCTAATCCCGTTGGCGACGGCTGTCTTTTTTATCCTCGCGATAGACAGTGCCGTGGACAGGCTTGAAGCAGAGACATACGACCTGCCGTCCTTTGACACAAGGAACCGTCCTTTGTCAAGAACGGACTGCCAATACGGTTCGATGAGCCTGTTTTCGAGCAGCGCATCGAACATGACAGCCACGTGGCGGACATTGTTTACCCGGATGCTGAAGTCTTCCCGGCAGGAAAAAAGCGCCTCCATGTCCTCGATGCAGAGCGTAGAAACACAAAACAGATGAAAAGCCGTGGCGCAAGCCACGATACCTTCCATCTGTTCTCTGGAAAAATTGCAGCCAAAAGAGAGCGCAGGAATGCGCATTGGATTATCCGCGCCGGGATTGCCGGGAGATGACTCGTAGAAGTCGTACTTCCACTTCAGTCTCATACAATCCTCAAGAGTGAATGTGTCGGCGGTAAAGAACTTCTTGACGAGACCTGCACAGTCGGTCAACAGCCCTTTGACAATGTGAATATTCATTTCGTGACAGTTCTTACAAACCGCATTGTCACAGTTGATATACCGGTGGCTGTTGATGAAATCATCCACATAGCGGCTGTACCGCTTGCCATTTACGATGACGTCTTGAAGATAAAAGTCTCTCGCTTCGGAGAGTAACGCAATAAATTCGTCTGCTACATCCTGTTCGGTAGCAAAATGGGTTAGATGTTGCTTCCCTTCAAAAAAAGAGAAGACATAGTACATTTCTCTTTCATGTCTGTTTACTTATTTATATTTTGAGTTCAAATTTGATGATAGTTTAAAGGCGCCGTACAGACGTACGACGCCTTTGTAAACCTTATGCAATCCTAATAGTAATTATCTTTCCGTCAAACGGAACACCTGTAATCCGTTCAGTCCATACGCCACAAAAATGTAGCCGTCAACTACTTTTACGAAGTTGGCGGATTTTCCTCCGCTGTGGGTATATGACGCCACTTCTTTCAGTGTTTGTTTATCCAGAATACGCAATCCTTTTTCGCCGTATGCCACGTAGATATACGTGTCGTCATAGTCAAGGCCATTGACTCTTGCCTTGCCGTTCAGTCTGAACTCACCGTTCACCGCACCTCCGGTATAGCGTCTCAGCCCGTTGCCACCCAAAGCCACATAGATGTTTGCGTCGTCTGACAGACAAACGTTCTTGCCGTTGGCGGGAGTAATCACCGCATCGGTCAGTCGGGCTTGGGCGTTGGAGAAGGTATAGTCATTCAGCCCATAGGTGGTGATTACCGCACCAGTTTGCTCTTCACTGCGCGAAGCAAGGTTAAGAGCAACGAACTTGTCACCGCCCAAGCTGATATACTTGGCAGATCCTTCGGTTTCTTTCAGTCCGGCAAGTGTCATGTCCGTTGCGTTGATGGCATGGAAGCCGTTGGAGGCGGCTACTTGATAGTAGTTGCCGTTACGCACCACGCAGTTGGCATCGCCGGCACCTAACCGGACAAAGGACATGGAGCTTTCTCCACCTTGATATACGCCGTCTGAACCCAAGGGAAGATAAGCAAGGAACCCGCCTTTTCTGTCACCGCCGGTAAGGAACACGTTTCCGTTATCAACAATCAGGTGGTTGAAGTCACGGGCTTCAGTCGGGCGCATGTACGAAATCAGGCTGATTTCATTATTGGAACCGAATCTGAAAACTTCGGCACATCCGTCATACTCCGCTCCGTTTTTATGATACGACACATATACATTGCCGTTTGCCGATTGCACGCAGGTGGCCGACAGATAGTGGTCGTGTTCCTGCGGGCTGGTAATCTGTGCGATGTGGTCAATGTCAACACCATTTTTGTCATCATCCGGTGCGTCGGGAGTATATCCAGGGGTACATTCCGATTCCTCAAGCCGGGTATCGTCATCCCCATTTATCTTGACATTCGCAAGAAATTCAAGTTTACTCTGGTCTTCTACACCTTTGATGTCACCTTTGTAGTGTAATCCCATGTTGCCCTTGAACACGTTTCTAAGGTCAGCGCGATCCACTTCGATACCCGTGGTATTTACCACGGCATATTCGTCACCGGACACCTCGACAGATGCGCCACCTGTCACTTTCAGATTGCCGAGGTCGAGCAGCCCGGCTCCGTTCATGGTCAATGCCGCTCCTGAACCGACGGTTGTCACTGGTGATTTTACATAGGATGTGGCATAGTAAACCGCATTTTCAGTTACGCTGAGACTCTTTTCATAGATACCCTTGCAGGTGCTGAAGATATAAGCACCGACCGAGGCTGTGAAGTCGGGCGATACCAGCGGGCCTTGCACATAGAGCATACCATTACTTACCGATGTCTTGTCCGCTACATTCAATCCTACGATTATGTTCGACATACCACCGTTATGAATGGTCAGTTCGCCACCCACATTGAGTTCTCCGTCCACGTTGAATACTCCTTGTGAGTTCAACGAACCGGGGATGGAAAGGTCTTCCTGAGTGTGGAACACACTTTCTCTCTCGGTGGAGAAATCATTACCACGGAAACTGAACTTACCTCCTGTATAGGTATAGATTTCCACTTTCGCAGCCAAGTGGTCGGGATAAGAGAGGCTACCGCCGTCAAGCACATAGATACGGCCGGTTCCGGTTACATTCCTCAGTGTCATGCTTCCGTTCACATAGAAGTTGGCTCCGTTCAAGTTCAGGTTAAATTCCGCTTCTACTCCTTCCGGAAGTATGAAATTTTTCCCCGAAGGATTCTTCGGATTGAAATCGGATAGTGACATATCCTTGGCATCCCCCGGTACGGGAGGTTGAGACAATCCCCTTGTCCTTGCGCTGTACATGGCGGATTGTTCCCACGGATATGCAACATAACGGTCAGGAACCGAATACATTTCTACGCGTCCGGCAAGTGCGGAGACATCGTTGTTTACTTCTACGCCACTCTGTTCTACCTTCAGTGTTCCCGGCGTATTCGTGAGGTTGTCATCCGAGCACGAGGCGAGCAGCCCTATGCCGCCCAACAATAGGGCGGCAATACGATTGTTCATGTGATTCAATTGTTTTTTACTCATTTTTTGTCTCTAAAAAATTATACATCAGGTTTACTTATTCCAGATTTAGAGAAGGATGAAATGAGAACCGAGTGCGGATTTCAGTTCCTCATCCAGTTTTTTCGCATTGATGGGCTTGGACACATAGCTGTTGAATCCGTTTTCCATGATTCTCTCCTTGTCCGAAGCGAACGCGTATGCCGTCACGGCGATGATAGGCACAGTCGTGGACTTTTTACGGATTTCCCGTGTAGCCTCGTAACCGTCCATTCTGGGCATATTGATGTCCATGATGACGAGCTGCGGATTGTGCTCATTGAAAAGTTCCACCGCTTCGACACCATCCCACGCGTGTATCAGCTTGTAATGCGAGCCGAGAATCGACTCGAAGAGCATATAGTTGCTTTCGTTGTCTTCCGCTATCAGCAGTGTCACCTTTTCACGTTCTATGGATTCTTTCGGTTCTTCTACCACTTCAACCTCTTTTTGAATGGTAGCCGGTAAATAAGGAATCGTAAACCAGAACGTACTGCCTTTTCCTTCACCTTTGGATTCCACGCCAATCCGGCCTTTCATCTTCTCGACGATGCTTTGGCTGATAGACAGTCCCAGTCCGGTTCCCTGAACGAAGTCGTTTAGTTTGGTGAAACGCTGGAAGATACGTTCCTGTCCTTCTTTCGATATACCGCATCCGGTATCACGCACGAAGAAATAGATTTCATTATCCTGCACTTCATAGCCGAATGTAATGCTTCCTTTGCTTGTGAACTTGCAGGCATTCGTCAGCAGGTTGATGATTATCTGCGACAGACGGTTAGGCTCTGCCTCGATACAGCAATCGGCTGCGCCCAGCGTGTAATTCAATACCACGCCTTGTTGTACTTTCGAGCGCATGGTCTCCTCTATACCACGCACCAGTTCGTTCAGGTCTGTAGGCTTATAAATGAATTCCAGCGTGTTGGCTTCCACTTTCGCCAGGTCAAGAATATCACCGATGAGTTGCAACAACAGTTGGTTGTTGTTCTCGATGATGTTGATGAACTTCTGCTTTTTCTCTTGGTCTTCCGTTGTTGTCAGCAGGTTGGAGAATCCAACAATGGCATTCAACGGCGTGCGTATCTCGTGGCTCATATTGGCAAGGAACGCCGACTTCAGGCGGTCTGATTCTTTGGCTGCTTCCTTTGCCGCAATAAGATTGGCTTCCTGCTGTTTGCGTGTGGTAATAAGGAGCAGCGAACCGATCAGCTCCTCAGGACGCTGTTGCTCATTGTATTTTGATACAGAGGCATTGACTTCCATCCAGTCAACAGTCTTTTTGCCACCATCTTCGGAAAGAACCCTGAACTCGCCTTTGACATATTGCTTGGTACCGTCAAGCAAGCCTTGGTACAGCTGTTTGACCTTGTCCAGATCTTCCGGATGTATTCTTTTGAAGTATTCGTTTTCCTCGATAATATGAGTACACATGGTTGATTCCGAATGTCTCGGGAAATTCATGTGCTGCATGACCCTGTTGGCTTCACAAGCGATGATATGTTTCCTCATGTCCCATTTCCACGGAATAATATGGGCTACAGCCAATGTCATTTCCAAAGTTCTGGAAGCGTCTTTCAGGGATTTCTCCGATTTCACCTTGTCCGTGACATCCACACCGAAGAACTCGACCTCGTCATCGCTTAATGTCTGGCAAATCAGAAAATCATAGTAAGTGTCGGTTTTCTCGAAATAATGCGTGAACTTGATGTTTTTCTTCGTCTCCCGCAGATTGTCAATCAATCCGAGGATGTATGCGTTGTCAAACAGACTGTTACGGTCACCGGCGGCTGTATTCTTTGCGACCAGTCCGTCTGCCTCATAGTTACCCGATACAAAGTTGATATCAATCACTTTTCCGGCAGCATCCGGACGTATTTTTCCAGTCATGTAGCATATCGGCATATTGTTCACCATCTTGTCCCGTGAAGACATAAACGCCATACGCTTACGCTGGAATATGATCAGCAGCCCTAAGATACACAGGATAGCTATCAACAGGATTCCACCCAAAATAATTTGCCATGAATAGAGTTCCCATAAACTTTTCGGCTTGTTGATGAAAACCGTATTTTCCGGACAACTGCTTTCAGGTATTATATTATCACTCAGGCGTTCATAATTTATCTTGGGAACGTTTTTCGTAACATAAGAGAATGGAACATTACGCACATCACCGGTCTCCAGCATTGCATGTAGGGCAGACATACAGTTTGCTATTATTTCCTCCTGGTCCGCATAATAGCCTCCGATGGCTCCGGCATTGAGATAATTTTCTTTCAAAGAAAAAACAGGATGCGAAGCGGAGGCGATCAATTTGAAATCTCCGGTTACAAGCATAGGATAGCCGAAAGCACTCGAACGCGAATAGTACCATGAAGACAACAAGATACCAATACCCAAATCTTGTGACCTCAAGTATTGCTGTATATCCTTACGGGTGTTTTCAGACGCAATCAGCCATTCATACTCAAGTTGCGGATATTTCACCGCGATATACTCCCTTATATCCTTATCCAATTTGATATTGGATACAAGTTCGTCGGATGCGAACACCAGTTTCTTCATATCCGGCTGCATACCGACCATCATATCTATAGTTTCTTTGTAGAGGTCGGGGACTTCAATGTATGTGAAATTGTATTGGCCCCTTATTTCCGACAAGGGTATTTGCGTCTTATCCGGATAAGACCTGTCACCGGACAGATATTTATCATTCAGTCCGATTTTATCATCCACTCCCAAAAACAGCATGGGAATATCCCCCCATTCGCTTTTTATACGGTCGCGTAAAGAGAATGCCATTTTGCCTATCAGCACAAGGCAGTCCGGCCGATTATGCTTGAAACGGTCGAATACTCCGTTTTCAATCTTGTAGTACATGGAATCCGTGCGGACAAGCGTACTGTTCATGTGAACCAGATTGCAGTTAAGCCGGTCATTGTTTGCCGCTTCCAGCATGAACGGGGTGATATAGCTCTGTACCCACGGTGCGCTTTCATTGTATGAATTGATAATCAGCAAGTTTTTTTCCTGCGATGCTGCATACAAAGGATATGGCACCATTAGCTGAGACACAGAGATGATTAAAAAGACAATCAGGCAAGGGAAAAGACGCCTGTGCCTCAAAATGTGATTTGATAATTTTACCATATTCGAGTCTTCTTTATATTTGTTGAACCACCATGCTTGAAGCCCGTATCAATATGACGGTATGTTTACAATAATGCAAAGCGGGGTATAATCCGAGCTGCCCCCGCTTTGCACCCTATACGATTATTATTTCTCTACCAACCTAAAAATCTGGACGCCGCTAAGACCATAGGCGACATAAAGAATGTCACCGGACACGGTCACATAGTTGGCCGATTTTCCACCGGAATAGCGGTACGACGCCACAACTGACAGGTCAGACTTGTCGAGTACGAACAGTCCACCGTGGCCGTATGCCACATAGACATATTTGCCGTCAACGGCAAGGCCATTTGCCGCTGCTACTGCGTCATCTTCCAGTTTGAATCCGGCTACCGCCACGCCGTCGCTGTATCGCTTCACTCCGTTTGCGCCTAAGCATACATAGACGTCATTACCGTCCAATTGGAACACGTTCTTTCCGTTTACCGGAGCAATCATGTCAAGGGCGATAGACCGTACCGGAGATGCCAGTCTATAGTCGGTCGCACCATAGATGTCCAGTGTCGCCATAGACTGCCGTGAGTTCCTGTCCGTCAAAGAAAGCACTCCCGTGTTCGTACCGTCGGTATGGACGAACTTGGAGGAACCGGCAGACGGAACCGAAGCCAGCATATCGAATGAATTTGCATCGAGGGTATGGTAGCCTTCGTTGGTTGTGGCATGGAGGGATGCCCCGTTGCGTACAACGCAGTTCGCTGACGCCCCACCGAGTCCTACCTGCGTGAGTTCTGTGGCACTGGGCTGGAAGATTCCTCCACCCAAATTGACAACACCGAGAAACGCACCCAATTTAGGGTCGTCCCCGGCCGCGATAATGCGGTCGTTGTCCACTATCAGGTGATTAAAGTCGATAGAAGGGTGTTCCATATATGAGAGAATGGAACACATATTGCCTGACAGGCTCAGCACCTCGATACAACCGTGATATCCCGCTCCGCGTGTATGATACGAAACGTATGCCTTGTCCCCGGCAGTCTGGATGCAGGTCGAGGAGATGTCGTGAGCATGGTCGGGGCTTTCCACCTGTGCGATGTGCTCAAGGCCGACTCTCGTTTCAGCTTCCGTCTCAGGCTGTTTCCCGAAAGAAGGGTGGCATCCTGCGGCTGGCAGGTAGGTGTCACCGTTCAGCTTGACGCTTGACAGCCATTCCAGCTCGCGTCCGCTACGGTTGTCAATTTCCTTATAGTGGATATCCATCCAACCGGTAAACATATCCTTCACATTGCTCTGGTTGATTTCGATCTTGTCAGCCGAAACCACCGCATACTCCATATCGCCGCCATCCACAGTAATGGTACATGGATTTTTCATCAGCAATTCGCCTGTGCTTACCAGACTTCCGGCATTGATTTGGAGCATTGAGGAACTATTCATTTCAACTACCGGCGAAGACAGGTAGCTGCCGATATATACGGTGGCGGAATTGTGGATGGTCAGATAGTTTTCCACGACCAGTCCGCAACCGACATGCAGCGTGGCATTCTCGTAAACATCCGCTTTCGGCACGTCCATTGCATTGCCTACATAGAATGTTCCTCCTACACCGAGCACAGGTGACGAGAAGTCGCCCGATGTCATGAATGTAGCCCCCCTGTTGACGGTAAAGGTTTTTCCATCCACCTCAAATTCACCATAGTTCAGAATCTCAATGTTGTTCACGGCCATTCCCGACGGATAGTTTACTTTCCCGCCGGGGAGCACAACGAGTTTTCCCTGTCCCCAGTAGTTCGTGACAGTCAGCTCACCGCCGACATAATAGACATTGTTCCGGAACTGGAGATCCGTCTTCAGCGTCTTTCCTGCCGGAAGGCAGTAATCTTTCGCATCTGCCGCCCAGCTCTTGTAGTTCTCGTCCAGCACCAGGTCGTACCGAGGCGATTCCGGGGCAGCCGGCATCGTGATGCCGGAGCCGTTGCCGGCTCTTGTCAACGGTGCTTTTCCCCCATACATGGTTACACGTTTGGACAGTTCGTCACTGTTGTTGTTGACGACGACCTCGCTTTTCGTGAGTTTTACCTGTGGTTCATCCGAGACATCCTGAGTGCAAGATGCCATAGAGACCGCCACCGCGACCATCCCAAGATATTTTATTGACCTTGGCGTCGCAAACGAATTCCTGTTCAGGCAGACCAGGAATTTCTTTCGTGATAAATGAAGGTTCATTTCTTTTGTTATTAAATTATTGTTCTTTTGATAATTATCATTACATGGCGTGAAAAAGCTCGGATTTATCCACGTCATAAGCGATCGGAGACATATTCTTTGGGGATGTTGCCTTTAATGTCATAGACGATGCTCCGCTGTTTACGCATAGCCTGAATATCAAGACGGTCGAAACAGGAATGGCTCACGCAGCCAATGATGGCATCATACGTTTTTCCTTCTATTTCTTTCCCGTCGGTACATATCTCTATACCATATTCCATCATTGCTTCCCGGGCGTCTATATTCGGGTCATAGACGGTGATGTCGGAGGTAAATCTCCGCAGGTTGCGGTAAATGTCCTCCACCTTGGTGTTTCTGATGTCGGGACAGTTCTCCTTGAAGGCGAAGCCGAGAATCAGGACGGAAGCCCCGTTTACCATAATGCCGTGCCGGTTCATGCTCTCTACCACACGGGCTGCCACGTATCCGCCCATTGTGTCATTTATCCTGCGGGCTTCCGTTAACAGACGCGGACGTATGCCGTCCAGTTCGGCACGCTGAATCAGGTAGTACGGATCGACGCTGATGCAGTGCCCCCCGACCAGTCCCGGGGTGAACGGCAGGAAATTCCATTTCGTGCCCGCTGCCTGAAGTACCTCCTGCGTATCTATTTCAAGCGCATGGAATATCTTGGCTATCTCGTTCATGAATGCGATGTTCACGTCTCGTTGCGAGTTCTCTATAATCTTGGCCGCTTCCGCCACTTTGATTGAGGACGCGCGGTAAGTGCCGTTCTTCAGTACCGACTTGTACAGGTTGTCGATATATTCCGCCGCTTCGGGAGTGGAGCCGGATGTGATTTTGCAGATGTTCTCTACCGTATGCTCTTTGTCACCGGGATTGATGCGTTCAGGAGAATAACCCACAAAGAAATCCTTGTTGAAGCATAGTCCCGAGGCCTTTTCAAGCATGGGTACGCAGAACTCCTCCGTCACGCCGGGATAGACCGTGCTTTCGTAAATAACTATGTTCCCCGGCGAAAGAGCCTCACCGACGGTCATCGACGCTTTTTCCAGCGGGGACAGTTCGGGATTGCGATGCCGGTCTATCGGTGTCGGAACAGCGATGATAAACACGTTGCATTCTTTCAGCCGTTCCTTGTCAGTAGTGCATTCCATGCCGGCGTCCAGTGCCATGCGTACCTTTTCATCGGAAACCTCGCCGGTCGAGTCCGTTCCTTGCAGGATTTCGCCGACACGCCTTTCGTTCCGGTCGAAACCTATCACCTTGTGTTTTCCGGCAAACAGACAGGCAAGCGGAAATCCCACATAACCCAGTCCGATAATTCCTATCATTTCTTTTTTCATGCGATAATTTGGTTTTGTTGATTTATAATCCTTCCATACGGGCTATCTCCGATGTCTTCCTCGGATTCCAATTGTCACGGTAAGAAGTGTAGAAGAACAGTTCTTCCGTGTGGCCTATCAGCCGGATAATCCGCATGAAATAGCCCATATAGAATGTGTGAAACATCAGGAAAGCTCCAAGTTTACGTTCCTCCGCCGCCCGTTCCGAAATGCACTGCATGACAATGAACGCTACAACGGAAAAAGAGAAACGGATAATCCACCCCACGACAAGTATCTCCATCAGGCGGTCTGTATTGGCGAATACAAGGGTAATCATGTAGAACAGCCATACATAATTGAAGACACAGTCGTACAAGATATTTTCCGCATTTGAAAGCATATTCAGAAATGAAAAGTTCCTGTTGGACCATAAAATGTCCTTATGCTTGCGGATTCTGAAACGTACAAGCGACTTTGACCAACGCTTGCGCTGGCGGAAGAGCGCATACCACTTTTCCGGCACATTGGTCATGCAGATGGCGTCTTCGGCGAAATGTACCTTGTAGCCGGCCTTGCGGAACTTCTGTGTAATGTCGCCGTCCAATCCCGGACCGATATCCCAACCGCCCACTTCGCGCAGGATTTCCGTGTCGAAGGCTCCGAAAGCCCCCGATATGATGTGATACAGCCCCAGTTTGTTTGTCACCATACGTCCCACCTGAATGGAACGCAGATATTCCAATGCCTGCATGGAAGCGCATAACGATGCGTCGGCATTGCGGACTTTTACACAGCCGCCCACCGCCTTGATTTTGCGGTCATAATAGAACGGGAGCAATATCTTTTCTATAGCGTCACGGTCGAGCGAGCTGTCCGCATCAAGGTGGATGATGTATTTTCCTTTCGCATGGGCAACACCGTAATTGGCGGCACTCGCTTTCCCGCCACGCTCTGTCATGCGGAAAAACTTGTCGATATGGCCGCTCCGCTGAAGGTCTTGGCCTATCTGCGGTGTTGTGTCGTCCGAACCGTCATCAATGATGATAATCTCGTAATTGTCGTAAGTCTGTTCGCGCAATGTGCTGACCAGCTTGTATATATGTTCTCCCTCGTTTTTACCCGGGGCGAGAATCGTCACCAGCGGTTTTTCAAGGTACAGCCTGTAACGTGCCTGCATATTGCGGTTGTGCCTGCTGCGGAACGTCGCTCCATGATGTATGGCTACAATTACATCCAGCAGATAGTAACGTGGGAACTCAACGAAGAGCAGGAACCAGAACGTCGCTACCATCCCGCTCCACGCGAAGTTGGAGGAGAAGCAGGCGATGATGCCGTCTATTATGTCAAAAACGTAATTCAGCATAGGCTATTCCTGTTTTTTAACGGCGTTCTTCTTCTATCCGGCGAATGAACTGCTCCACGTCGTCGCCGGGGGTATAGATGTACGTGTCCACCAACTCGAACTGGAAGCCGGTGTGTAACTTGCGGTAATCCTCCAGTTCCGCTTTCAGCTCATATTCCATCTGCCCCTGTCGGGCGGCTATTTCCCCGCTCTGCACACGGCACAGGAAATAGTAATTGTTGCCCCACAAGGCATTCTTATAATTGAAGAAACGGCTCATGGCCTGCACAATTGGCGGAACCGCATCCCGGACGAGCATATCGTCGGATGTAGGATCGAAGACATAGAAACGGGCAATGACAAACACCTCGGTCTGCCCAGATGTCCGTCGGGAGAACATACGCAGGTAGTCCATGAAGTCACGCATGGAGGAGTAGCCGTAGAACCCGGTCTGGCTTACGGACAGCCGCACGTCATTGTTGGCGAATGCCTTTATCCCTTCGGGCGTGAACTCATATTCCTCCACATCGACGGGCATCAGTTCGTCAGTGGAATGGGTCTGCCTGCACGAGGTACACAGTACGCTCATGCCGGGATACATGAACGAATCGCCGCACTCCCCGCAGGTATATACCGATGAAGGTTTGTCGTAGTCCACCCCGATATGGCGGAGCATGTGCCCGCACTTGGGGCAGCGCAGTTCCCCGTCCCAGGCATACGTCGATTCGGGTGACACGTTCGCGCAACGGAAATGATGCAGTACGGCTTCCTCCTTGAGGTTTGAACTGCCACATTTGGGACAGCATTCAAAAAACAGCAGGTGACTGCGATGACAAGACGGGCATACATGTATCTTATGGATGAACCGTGTACGGTGTACATATCCGAGTTTGAGCAACTGCCGGTGAAAGAAGTGACGCTCCTCCATCTGCATATATTCCTGTTCCGCATTCCAAAGTGTATAATAGTACAAAGCCATGTAACCGGAGTTCAGTCCCGGTGTAGGCTCAGACGAGAAAGTGAACTGGCGGCGTGAAATGGCATAACGGCAAAGCCTCAGAACTTCTTCCGCGTGTGTCACGACCGGTTCAGTCCCGAGCATGAAATTCAGGCGCCGCATATTGGAATATATGTCCTCGATACCCCGTGCCATGCTGTTGTCAGTAGGCTGGGAGGCGTAACCGTCCACTATGACCTCGGTCTTGCCGAGCCATCCGATAAGGCGTTGTGTCACGTAGCAGGGCTTGAAACGGCATTTCTCGGACAGCAGCGGGGATGCCAGGCGGATAGCCAGCATATTTCTGTCCATAAGCGGGGACATCACGTTGATGAACATGGCATCAAAGTCCTCGAACGACAGTTCGGGTGTATGATCCACTTCGACAACATCGTTAATCACCAATATCTTGCGTCTGTTGACATTGTTTATTATCTGATATTTTTTATCTCTTTCATCCATTATTTTTTTTCAGGCTTATGTGTATCAAGTATCCATGAGTCATTGCACTCCCGTGTCGTTCTTACCAGATTATTAAGTGCTTCACGAGCTTCTTCAATTGTGTTGTGGGCGGAGCAGTAAACATACCACTGTCCGCTGCGGTACATCTTTGCGCTCGCAGACAGGCCCTTGTCGCGTAGTTGGCCGACCCGCCGGGCTGCTTTGTCCTCCCGTTGGAATACGTTCGTTATTATACGGAACCGCCCGGCGTTACCGGCATCCGGTACTACCGTATCTTTATTTGACTTCTCCGGTTCTCCGGCTGTCTCTGTATATTCACCGGCATTTTTCTTTTGGTCGGCTTCGGATGTATTGACCATAAATCCGCGTCCTACTTCATATTGCATCTCGTCATCCCGTATTGTCCGGTCATCACCGAACCGGATATTCTTTATCCGTATTTTCACAGGAAGCCCCGATGTCGCGCTCCAAAATGGTATGACCTGACCTTCGTCTATCTCCAATATGGCAATCAATGCCGTGTTCTGCTTGGCAAAGAAACTGCGCAGGTGTTCCGGGATAAGTTCGGAACGTACACCTTTTATCACCACGTGAGCGCTGAAGGACAACTCGTCGTTGATGATGACCTCGGCACTCATATTGTTGTTTATCCGGTGTGCCTTGTCTATCGGAATATATGCGAGAACCTGTAGGTTGTTGGCCTGCAAATCCAGATGTTGCAGGGAGATGATATCCTCCTTCTCGAAGAACACCATGTGTATGGGAGTATGGACATTTACAACAAAGGCGTTTTTATTCGATATGTAATATCTTCGGTTGACCCTTGACAAGTTCGAGCTGGGATTTTCGTATATCTGCAATTGTCCTTTGTTACGCGTACTGGTCGGATTGCTGAAGTCGGTTTCCCGCATCATTCCACTCAAAACCGCCTGTTCGTTGCGCAACGCCTTTTGCTGTGCTTCCGCTTCCAGCAGTTCCCGTTCAAGGTCAAGTTTGTGCGCATTGTCGCTTAGGCCGAACCTTATGTTGTGGCTCTCGGTTGCAATCTGCTTTTTCAGTTCCGCAATTCTCACATCCAACACACCTATTTGCTGGGATGTGGAAGTATATTGCAAAGTCAGGTTACGACGTCGTGCGCGGATTTCCGGTTCGTCGTTCGGATTTGCGTCCATGACAAGCCAGTCCATTATATAATAGGAGAAGAGCGTATCGCCTTTGTTGATGATTTTTCCCGGTGATACGTAGATACTGTCAAGGTATATATTGTATGGGGCACGCACACGGTTCACATCAACGTGCATATATCCATCGTACTCCGTGTAATAAATCTGACGTCCGCAGTACAGGAGTACCATGATGACAATCGTTGCCAAAATAAAGCCCGATATCATCTGCTGCCGGTTCAGTTTGCGCCTCCGCCGTCGGAGTATCGCTTCCAGGTTCTCTTTTTCATCTATGGAACGGTAAGTGAAATTCTTCATTGCCGTTATATTTTTATATTAGTTCATTATTTTCTCTTCATAGCAAAATCTCACAATAGGTTCATCTGTCAGATAACGGGTAAGGTTCGCAATCTGGCAGTCGCGCTGGTACTGGTATTCAATCATCTTCTCAAGACACATCAGATAACTGTTGTATTCCTTCATGCGGGCAAGCCGGCTATATTCCCCGATACGGTTTGAATACGCTTCCTTGCGCTTTGTCAGGTAATCCCGGAGTTCCTTGCTTCTTTGGTATTCCCCGGCAATGGAAAGGTTCAACCGTTCGATATCATCCAAAATAAAATGCACTTCGTCATATACTTGTGTCAGGAAATGGTCTTGTTCTTTTGCCAGCAGTTCCCGTTCAGCCCTGATACTTTGCCTTTCCCGTTTTGACTCCGTCGAAATGGGCAGTTTGAAACTTACTCCCGCATCGACATTGGATGAATGGGGAAGTGCCGTCCGTGTATAATAAGAATATCGGATGAATGGAGCCACATCAACCTTACTCCAATAATTGGTATTAGATTCTTGTTGTGCCAGAAGAGACATACGCAAGTCCAACGCTTTCAGTTCTACTTGCTTGTCACGGACATGCTGTAACAACCGGGCGGTGTCGATTCTTACTATATGGATGACCGGGCAGGACAAATCCGGAGATAGCGGGTATCGGTTTCCCACGCTCATCAGTTTGCGCTCCGCTTCCGCCTTTTCGTTGAGAATGCTCAACAGTTCGTCGCTGCTTATATTCTCGTTGCGCAACAGATAGTCATGTGCGGCGCCGAGCATTGAAAGGTTGTCTATACGGTGGCGCAGGATTCCGCACAACAGGCTGTCATGCTGTTGCCTGAAATATTCTTTCTGCCGTATGACCGACATACCGAGCCGGTCTTTCTCGTATGCCAGCCGGTCTATCTCGCCCTTGATTCGTATCTCGTTTATTTTGCCTTTTCTTTTGAAAAGAGAACTTTGTAATACAGACCACCGGAGTTCAGCCTGTACCTTACCGTTATAACTGGATTGGGCATCATCCTCGTCCATGCCCAGCCCGTCGTCAAGTCGGTAGTATGTCTGTCCGGTTATTTGCAGGCCGGTACGGCTTTTGAACGCTTTTATTTCTGCTGTCACTCTTTTGTCTAAGGCAGGGAACAATCCGCTATCCGGTTCCGAGGAGAAACGGACAGCGGCAGGACACTGGCCGCCTTGTGTGTCAGACAGGTTTCTCTGAACCGGATAAATCAACGAATCCAGCTCTGAAAAACGCCGTTCAAACCGGTACAGAAGTTCTTGCCCTTCTTTCCCGTACTGAGCAGATGCGTAACTCATTTGGAACACGCATATTATGGATAGTATTATTTTGACACCTTTCATCAGAACTTCCATTAAGTGATATTTCCATTAAGCAGAGAATCTATCCGTATGCACAACTGCTGTGCGTTCACCGGTTTCGACATATACGCGTTCATCCCGCTGGCTAATACCCGTTCCTCGTCCGAGGCATACGCATACGCTGTCAATGCAAGAATGGGGATGTCTGTCGATAATTTCCTTATCGCCCTTGTAGCCTCGTAACCATCCATTTCAGGCATATTGATGTCCATGAGGATGAGTTGCGGATTACATTCCTTGAACATTTCTATAGCTTGCCGTCCGTTCCATGCGTGGAAAAGATTGTAATCATCAGACAAAATGGCACTAACCAATTCATAATTGCTTTCATTATCTTCTGCCACAAGTATATTGCTCTTGGCAGAAGGGCTCGCCACTGTAATGCGTACCGGCGCATCCGTTTTTACCGTTTTTTCCACGGGAACATAGGGAATGGTAAACCAGAATGTGGAACCTTTACCCGCTTCTGACTCAACGCCGATTTCTCCTCCAAGGGCATTCACGATACTTTTACAGATAGGAAGACCGAGACCGAAACCTTGTTTGAAATCATTCAGTTTGACGAAACGGTTGAAAACGTCTTTCTGTTTGTCTTTGGAAATGCCACATCCCGTATCACTGACATAGAACCTGAGCATGTCATTCCGTAACTCGTAACCGAAATTTATAGTTCCATGCTCCGTGAACTTTATGGCATTAGTCACAAGATTGGTGACAAGTTGTGTCAAGCGGTTGCGTTCCGAACGGATAACACATTGTTTCAAGCCGCACTTATAGGATAGTACCACTTGTTTCTTTTTGTCCAGCCTGAGTTGCAACGTGCCGTTCATATCCTCCATCAGTTTGTTCAAGTCAAATTCGGAGTGAGTGTACTCCATTGCTCCGGCCTCTACTTTGGATAAATCCAAAATGTCACTTACCAGCCTTAACAACAACTCATTGTTGGACTCAATGATATGCACATATTTGTTACGCTTATTTTCATCTTTTTCGTTTACGATAAGACCGCTAAATCCCACAATGGCATTCAACGGCGTGCGGATTTCATGGCTCATATTGGCGAGGAAGGCCGACTTCAGTTTGTTTGCCTCTTCTTCACGAGCCTTGGCCAACACAAGTTCTTCTTCCATTTTCTTGCGGCGGGTAATTATTTGGAGAGAGCCTACAAGACTGACCGGACGCCCGTCGCTGTCGCGTTCCCCCACAACGGCTGTCGCTTCTACCCATTCCAAGTTGTTATGGCCTGTTGCCACGGGATTCGTGCGGTATTCTTCCTTCATGATGTGTGTTCTTCCGGCTATAAGGTCATCCACAGCTTTTCGTACACGAATCCGGTCATTGCTGTCAATGTGAGAAAGGACCTCGTCTTCCTTGATAAGCACACTGTCGTAAACAAGTTTACCGGTCTCATCCCGCGTTATGATTTGGCAGTCTCCATTGTGCTCATCAATATTCCAGCACCAAGAAAATACTTGGGAGACTTCCAGCGCAAGTGCCATTTTTTCGGAAAACTCTTTCAGCTCCCTTCTTACTCTGTATAGCCTTGTACAATCCATACAGAAAAAATCCATGAACCGTCCATCCTCGACAGGGACAGCCGTAATTTCATAGAAGGTGTCGTTAATAGGGAAGTAATACTGGAAATTGACTGGTTTTCCCGTTTGCTTTGCCAAATTACTTTCTTCTAAAAATAGAGAAAAAGAATCGGGAAACACCTCACGACCGCTCTTTCCAATGCAGTCTTCTCGCCACATTATATTTTCGACAAAACGATCATTAACGGAAGTGAATATGAGATCTACAACCACACCGTTCTCGTCCAATACGATTTCTTCACGCGCATAAAGGATTGGCATGTTATTAAAAGTATTCAGTACCTTTTCCTTTTCCTTTTCCTTTTGCTTTTCCTTTTCCTTTTGCTTTTCCTTTTCCTTTTCCTTTTCCTTTTCCTTTTGCTTTTCCTTTTGCTTTTCCTTTTCCTTTTGCTTTTCCTTTTCCTTTTGCTTTTCCTTTTCCTTTTGCGCCTTCTTGAAAAGAAGGCGCAAAAGAGATGCTATGACACAAAGAAGTGGCAACGGTGTAAACAACAATATTTTTTCACTATTCTCCTCTGCACTCATGCCCCATAAAGACATGAACAGAACAACAGTGATAGAAACCACCATTATTAGAATCATTGTTTTCTTATTCATGTATATAAACCTTTATTATTAAACACAATAATGCAACTCGATTAATATGGTATTAGTCAAGTTGTTTTTTACTTAAAACCATACTTCTCTTACCAAGAGAAATACAACTGTATAAACGATTAATAATTAGGTATATACAAAATAACAAGTAATTAATGGATAACTAAAAATTGGATGTGCCTAACATATTGGTATTCTCACAATAATAATTTATATATAGAGCAGTCATTATTTGCACTTGTTTTCAATGATTATTTCTGTAAATTATGTACCTTTGCACCGCTGTATGGTTCTCTTGGTAAGAGAATGGGGGTGAAACGAACAAACAGGACTTTCCGTTTTATTTGAAAATCACAACAATCCGATAATCAGTTTATTTGCATTGTCTATAACTGAAGTATCCAAAGAAGCCAGATAAATTCTGGTTGTACTTTCCGAATCATGCCCCATAGCTTCACTTATTACAGATATGGGAATGTTTTTGCTTTTGGCAATACTCGCCCACGTATGGCGCGCGACATAACAGGTCAACGGCATGGATAATCCTAACTGATTGCCGATTGTTTTCAGATTCCTGTTTATCCGATGGGCAGCGGTATGGTATTGGCGTCTTTCATCTTGACCGACATTCTTGATGAGTGGCAGCAGATAAGGGGAATTTGCCGTATCGTACTTATCTACGATTTCCTGCATTTGTTTTTCCCATTTTACGACTATATGCTGATTGGTCTTTTTACGCCGATAGGACAAGATGCCGTTTTGGATATCCTCTTTCCGCAGAAATGCAATATCAATGAACGACATTCCACGGGTATAGAAGCTGAACATAAAAATGTCCCTTGCCAGATCAGCAGAGGGACGCAAGCTTAAGTCCAAGTCTCTCAGACGCTTAATCGCATCTTGCGGTATGGCACGTTTCACGGTTTTGTCAACGCCCGTATAAACATCCCTGAACGGGTTTCGATGAAAGGTAAGTTCACATTCTACCGCCCGGTTATACATCGCGCGCAGGTTTCTCATGTAATAGGAAGAGGTGTTAGGACATATCCCGTTTTCTTTTAGAAACACCTCATAGCGCACCATCAGCTTTGCATCCACCTGTTCCCACGGCACTTCCTTTGTGCCATAAAAACGGACAAAGCTATTCATTGTCGTGGTATAGGTTCCGGCAGTCCGGTTCTTGCCAATCTGATTTAGCTGATGTATCAGGCTGCGCATATAAGAGACGAAACCATCGGTTTGAGCGGACAAATAAGCCTCTATAACTTGTGCGGAAGTATATCTGTTGCCTGACAGTTCCAACCGCTTGATAATATTGTCAACGGCAAGCACATTTTCACTGATACCGTTTTTGACAGTCGTAAGATGAACTTGTCGAAGTTCATCCGTCCCAGGTGGAATGACGACCTCCGAGCGTGACCTGTCCCACTCATGGGGGAATACCTTGTAACCGATGCCAAGCTGTCTGGCAATCCGGTTGTGGATGATTTGGATAGACAATGTACCTTCTTTACTGCTGACAATGGAAGGACGAAATTTTATTTTTACTGTAGCCATATTGATTTTTTTCTTGATTATCGTAATGGCTCAATATATGCTATTGTTGCTGATTCCGAGATTTTTTCATGTTTTATTAAAATCTTATAACTAAGAAAACAAGTACAAACACAGGTCATTCCTGACTTGTGAAGACGGATTTATCCGAGGAGCTTTATAATCAGTTACATCTTCCGGAAAAGCAATAAGCCCCTGCGGGATTTATCCCTGCAAAAAAAGGTTGACTACTTTTCGTGCGTCAACCTTTGAGGGTAATGCTACTACCTTTCTGATTCTCGTCGATACCCAGAATCTCACAAGCCTTATCCAGTGTTTCGCTGACGAATGATGAGAAACTGCCACGGCATCCTATTTTCCAGTAGGATTATACACTCCGTTATCAACGTTGCTGATAACGGAGTGTAAAGATATTGTATGCAAATTAAAAATGAGAATTATTATTAGTCTCCTGTTTTTGTCGTCTTAGAAAAATACAATTCCACTTTCGTATGTCGGTTAGCCTCAATAGGCAAATAGTCGGCAATTCCTCCCTTGCCCGCTTTTATTATACGGTCGGACGGAATACCTCGCTGTTCCAATTCGGCTGCGATGACACCAGATCTCAATACACTCAACGAGTCATTGATAGCGGCCGTACCTGTTGAACTATCTGCTGCTCCAGTCACTCTTACGCACAAATTATGCTTCTTCGCCACACGCGCCAGTTCGTCAAGATTTAGCATTTGCGAGGCATCAGTCAATCTGTCCGAATTGAGGGCGAAAAAGAAATAGACGGGAGAGCCGATACATTGGTTGTCGGTGTACATTGATATGGTGGTATCAGCAGCAAGGATATTTCTGTTCTCAGAAACCAAACAATCACTATCGGAGATAGAGTCTATTCTTCCGAACGGTGATACTCCATCCCACTTACGGTTTTTCAGTCTTGCCCGGAGAGAGTTGAGTCCGCTGTAGTTGTTTCTGGGATAACCACAGTTGATAATGCTACTATCTCTGTCCTCAAAAAGATGCTTGTACGTATCAAGCAATCCCTCTATTTCAAGTATTTTCTTCAGTTCAAGGAGCGTGCGCTTATCTCTGTCGAACCGACTTTTATAATGATTATTTTCTTCGGAAAGGATATTCACGTAGTCCGTGAGCCATTCATTTTGCCGGATGTAAGGTGTAGCATCCACAGCCCGTTTCCAGCCGACTTTACCAAGATGAAAGATGAAGCCTGCAGAAAGTGACAGCATATTGTCGCCAAGACGGTTCGGTTTACCATACCCGTCAAAGTCTTGAAAGGTGGTGGTGCCGGAGAGTTCCAGCATGGCGCTTACCCTCTTGGAAATACGGTATTCTCCCTGTACGCCGTAGGAAACCGCGAACGGGTTATGCCCGTTGGTAGCATGGTGTAGCAGCCCGACACCTGCGAAGGGTGCGAGACTCCAGCGTACCTGTTCCTGCCGGGAGTACCTGTGACCAAATACATTCCATAGCAAATCCGCATGGATGTGGTGATAGTCCTGTATGGACAGTCGGGCGTCATTGAACCGCAGGCCGCTGTAATTTATCCGTGCGCCGACAGACGGCGTGAACCACTTGCCGACAGCGAGGCTGTACGAGGGTTTCATCCGTCCGAACAAGTCCTCACAACCGAGCGGGGTGCCGAGAAATGCGGTCGTGCCTCCGGCAATGCTGACAAACCAGTTGCCGCTTCCGCGAGCCGGAAGTACCACTCCGTCGAGATAAGCCGGCTGCATCGGCTGAAGCAGTTCCGTGGCAGCACAATGTGTTGTGTATCGTACAGTATCCTCTTGCTCGGGTTGGCTATTTGCCCATGTCTGTATCGAGCAAAATAGCGAAAAAATAAAAATGATTTGTTTCGTCATATATTGATGATTTTATGTTATACATTTGATTTATTTACGGGATTATCCGCCATTTACCGCTTGGACTTTTTGCCGATGCTCGGACGCATCATACGACTTGCCATCCTCATGCAGCGGAGCGCCCACGCCCGGTTGTCTTCATCATCGTCGCGCCCCCATTTAAGGTCGCTTCCGCCGCCTCCGCCGCCATGTGTTTCGGCAAATGTGGTGGCATCATCGACCATGCCGAGGAACAACAACGTCGCGCAGTGCATGACTTCCGTACCCTGTTCCGCGATAGATTGTACGAGCGTGCCGTCAAACAGTTGCCGTTCTGACATGCCCATCTGTGCCGACACATTCCGGAACTCGCTGACCACACTTTCCAGCAGGGCGTCCTTGAGCAGGCTGTCCACCTTGGAATGGACGTCATGCGAATACCGGTAGGCTTCCTCCTTGAGTTCTTCCGTGCGTTCCTCGATGGCACTCATGTTCTCTTTCAGGTCGGCGAGCTGTCGGTCAGCCGCCTGCAACTTACCCTGTTTGTCTGCCAGTTGCCGGGTGATTCCTTGCAGCTCTTTCTCCAGCCCTTGAATCTGCACGGCCAACTGTGCCGCGTCACCCTTGTTCGCTTTCAGGTCGCTCTCGGCTGCCGATAGCCGCGCCTCCTTTTCGGCTTTCGCCTTTTCGAGGTTCTCTACCATCGTGGTAAGACCTTTAACCCTGCGTTCTGCCAGCCGGATGTCCGATTGCAGGGAGGACAACACTTCCTGATGTCGGACAATCCGTTCCTCCATTGTCGTACATTCCTCCGACAGCATACGGCGGTACTCCTCGGTCGTGCGGTGTCGTGCGCCAGTCTCGGCGATACTCCTTCCTCTCGACATTCCCCACTTCGTATTGACTTCGGCGAAAAAGTCGGTATGGAGCTGTTTCATCCGTTCGCTATACTCGAACTTGTCCTTTCCGGCGAATATTTCCTTGTACGCAAACTTGCCGTCCTTGATTGGCAGAAGCGTACAATGGACGTGCGGGTTCAGCTCGTCCAGATGTACAATGAAGGCGGCTATATTCTGCTCGCCGTATCTGCGGCTCACGAACGAATAGACATCCTTCGCCCAGCGTTCGATGTCTCCTTTCCTTTTGATGCGTGAATTGTCCGCGCCCTCCTCAAAATCCACCTGCTGCGTGCCGAACGCCAGCTCGTGCATCCGCTCTCGCGAACCTCCGAAGATGATGTTCACGACCGTGCGGTATTTCGGCTCCACCAGCCCCTCATTGGGGTCCTTGATGCCACGATGTTTCAAGATGTCGGCCATCCGTTCGGGAATGCTCCGGCTCGTGTCTATGGGGCGTATTTTACCACCGGGAGCAATCTCGAAGTTCAGCTGTTTGCGCGTCGGGTCGTAGTTGCCCTTTTTCATGGCGTACTTTTCCGCCTTTTCGCTGCGGTTACGCTGATGCTCGTTGCTTTGGGCGGTGGTGATGCCTTTCGACACCTGCACATCGAGCACTTGTTTTGCATTTGCCATACTGTTCTCGTGTTGTTTCGGCCAATCCTCCGTGTCCCAGCTTGCTGTTCCAGAGGACACCCTTCCCACCGACGTAAGGCAGGTGGGGTATTAGGCTCCCCACTCCCTCTGTTCCGTGGCAGGCGGGCAAGCCCGCGTGCCTATTATAACTGGCAAGGTTCCCGACCGGGACCAAAGGCGAATCGTCCGGGATTATACATTCGGTTTGCGGTCTCCGGTCTGATACGCCGCTTCCTGTGCCCTCGCGGCGAGCGCCATGAAAGGCTTGGAAAGCGCATCGAAAATTTCCTTGTCGTCATCGTCGAAATTGTCTTCCTCCGCTTCGGGATCGAGAATATACTTGGCGAGCAATCTCGAAATTTCAACGATACCCGTCCAGTCTCCGTCGAAGCGGGTACGGAAGTCTTCCAAAAATTCCGAACCGTTGTCGAACCTTCGCTTGCGTAGCGCCCGCTGCATGGCGGCATGGGCGATACATCCCAAAGCGGTCGTGCAGATTTTTACAGCCCGTTCGTCATCACTCGCGGCCAAATTGACAGAGGAGAAGTTGTCCGGTTTCGGGCAAATGCCGGGTACGCCTGTCTCGGTCATCGCCTGACGGACGAGCCGCTCGCACTCGTATCCGATGTCATCGAGTTCCGCTTTGCCGATTACCCAGTCGGACAATACCGCACGCAGTTGGTCGGCAAGGCCGGGTGTTTCCTGTACATTGCGTGAATCCACAGGATGTCCGGTTTGCAAGGGCATGGTGATGATGACGCTTTTCGTCAGCCGGGTGCGTTCCAACTGTCCGAGCGCTTCGAGCGTGTCCAGAAACGAGCGGACGGTAGCGCGGTGCCAGTGCCACTCCGAGGCGAGGTCGGAAACGGTTACATGACACTGGCATGGACGGAATTCATAGTCCTGCTTTCTTAAAAAAGGTGATACGAAACCTGCCAGCGATTTGTCCAGAAGGTCCGCGTAGGCTTCCGTCCTTGTCTTTCGCTCGCCGACTTTTTCCTTGAGGTAGTCGAAAACCTCTACGTTTGCCAGTATGGAGGCCGGCATTTCATTTCCATTTTTCATTTTGATTCTTTTTTTGATGATTTGTCATTGTGAAAATTGTTCGGGCTTATCAAGTCTCGTTGTCCGCTTCGTGCGACAACATTGCGTGATGATTGTCGTGATAGCTTTCGGCAAATGTCTCGGGGTGCTTAACCCACTTGAAAATCTTATCCATGTCGTTTTCCTTCCATTCGGACATTACCCGCACGGAAGGATAGAACAAGGCTGCCAGAAGAACAAAAGCGATGGTAACGGCCAGCGTGTGCAGATGCGGTATGCCGACGATGACCAATGCCACGAGCGCGTAGATGGCGAACGCACGAGGCCGGTCGAGCAGGTAGCGCAGCCAGCGGTCCGTCCGTCTGTAAGAGGCCAATGCGGCACATACAACGGTCGAGAACACGATACCGAAATCGCCGGGGTGTCCGTTCGTATAGACATAGTGGTACAGGAGCAGCACGGTGAGCAGTACCCACGTATGGAGTTTGCGGGCCTTTTCGTTGCGGACCATTCTCTCGTAGAATCTGTCCATGAAACGACGGTTGCTCTTGTACAATGCCGATGTTATGGCGACAGGCATGGCGAGAAACAGGAATTGCAGTATAATCCAAGTCATAGATAATATGGGTTTGAGAATATGTTAAGTGGCCGGACCACAAGTTCAAGCCGGATAATGCCGTAGGTGGCCAGCCGGATAATGGCTTCGGCATCTCTTGCCGAGAGGTAGCTGTCGCCTTTCTTGATACGGGTCTTGAACGAGGCGTCCTGCTTTCGATAGGTGGCCAAAGCCTTGTCCAGTTCGTGTTCGGGAACCATCCACGTCATGCCCTTGTCGTATGGGGCGTGCTCCTTGCAGGCACGCAGTACCAGTGTGCGGGAAACGAGGTAGTCGGTACGGGTGCGTCTCTTGATGACATGTTCCTTGTAGAGACTATCATCAGCGACCTCTATCCATGTACGGTACGTGTCGATGCAGAATACCAGCTGCCGGTATATCGTATTTCGCATGGCCCGGTGTTTCAAAAGAAATCAATCAGGACATCCGCATGGTCTTTCTTGTACTTGAAATGCCCGTTCTTGGAGTGCAGTTTCAGGTCAAGGCAGAGGTCTCCGTACATCATTTCAAGCGAATCATAGACAGTCGCAGTGATATGACGCACCTTGCCATCTGCCTCCGTCTTGGCGTTGATTTTGAACATCTGTCCGAATGCGGGGTTTGAATAGGCGCAGGTACTATGTCCGAAATTACCAGATCCGCCTGGAATGTGATGGTAAAGCGTGATTAGCTCCATATCGTCCTCAAACATATCCATCACCTCTTCCAAATCGTAAGGATCGCGTAACGGGAACGTGAGCAGTACGTAGTCGCCGTAGAACTTCGGCTCTTCCATTGTCGTAATGTTGAGCAGTCGGGGCAGCTGCAGGGGAACGGACGCCATGAAGTCGTCCAGAAAATGTCGTAGCATAATCATATCATTATTTTGTTAGACTTTGTTTTTACAGCGTGGCGATGTGGATTTCGATAAGCATACCGGGTAATTCTTCCAGCCTGTCGTTCTCCGAAGGCAGGATTTTACGCAAAGTGCTGAAAGCACCGGGCGTTTCCATCGCCATCCTATCAAACACCTCCTTATCACGGGGTGAAAGCAGTGCCAGGCAGAAACCGTCCAGCGAGGCGTATGGCTGGAGAATCATCCAGATAAAGGCATGGGCTTGTCGGGGTGTGGTAACCTCGCCCCGGTGTACTCCGTCAAGACAGGCCCGGACATTCTGCATTACCCGGCGGTTGGTGCGCATGGCCATGTAGATCATGGCTTCCTTGTAGGTGATTTCCTGCCGCTCAGCAGCAAGGAACACCTCGGCGCAGCATTTTTCCGTATCGCGGGTGATGTCGGACAGGGCCATGTCACTGTAATCGTTCAGGCGTGCAAGGAATGTTCGGAAAAGGGCATCTTCCTTTTCGATGAACCGAGTAAGGTCGCTATGGCAGTGTATGCCTTTGCGCCGTGTCTCGGAGAGAAGCGTGCGGTACGCCGACAAAAGTTGTTCTTTGCCGCCCCGGTATGCCATGCGGCTGTCCAGCGAGGCGAAAAACGGTTGTATTTCCTGCGCGGAGTGATGCAGCTCCCTGTCTTCAGCGTATGGAGAGAAGCGCTCTTTAAGTGCCAGCACCTCTTTATAGGTGCGCGGTCTCGACAGCGCCAGACGGGAAAATTCCATACGGATGGAGTCGTGCAGCAAGAGGCACTCTTTGCGCGTATCGGTGTGGGAACGCCACAGTGTGTCCCGTCGTATATGTGCCGACACGGAATCCCTGACCGTTTGCCATTGCCCGAGACGTGCCGTCAAGCCCTCGAAAGAAAGCCTGTCCTGTGTCCGTAGTTCGGACAGGTATTCCCTGTATGTTCCGGCAGGGGTGTCTTGAACTTCGCCGTATAGTTTTCCACTTCTCCCGCCGCATGATGTCAAGGTGAAAACGGCAGCTGGTACGGCACATATTCTGATAGCGGAAAGTGCAATTTTTAAGTATGACATATATAAATCATATTTTAATTTCATATTTTAACCGCAAATCTATGTATTATTTTCAAGACATCTGTCACCCTGTTCCGTTTTTTGACCATTTTTCAATATCATACTTAATAGTATGATATTCAGTGAAAACAAATGAAGAAAAAGCGGTCAAAAAAGTGGCAAAGTTCATTTTTTCGACCAAAGTATGATATTAGATGAAATAAAACTCTTACATTTGCACTTGTTAGCATAGCAATATAGATTGTATGGCAAAAGTTGGTTATATATTCAAGGCGGATCTTTACGAGGGATTCGATGCGGACAAAGAGTGGATGCAACAGTACGGGTGCATACAGATAGTAGAGGAATCAGTTGAACACGAGTCGCTTCGACCTCAATGGAAGCAGCTTCTCTCCAAGCTCGAACGTGGCGACGAAATTGTGGTATCCAAATTCAGCAATGCCGTGCGGGGATCGCGCGAGCTGGCATCGTTCATCGAGTTCTGCCGTATCAAGGTAGTGCGTATTATCTCCATCCATGACAGGATAGATTCAGCAGACAAGATGTTCCCCGAGACGACAGCCGTAGATGTGCTGAATATGCTGGGAGGACTTGCCGAGGAGGTAACGGTGCTGCGTAACTCGTCCGCTCATGCCATGCAACTGCAACAGGGCATACGGACGCAGACAAAAACGGTAAAGGCCATGGATCAGAAAGACCGGGAAAATACCATCGTGGATATGTACAACAACGGTCATTCGATTGATTCCATTCTTGCCGTGAGCGGTTATAACAGCCGAAGTTCGGTGTTCCGCATTCTCAACAAGTACAAGGTAAATCTCAACCGGGGCAAGTTCAGCGGTCCTCTGGGAAAAAGGAAGAAGAAAGGGGATGACGGTCTTGAGGAAGAACTGTCCGACTAAGAGGGGCGCAAGCATGGTTCATGCCAGCAATGCTGATTTCCAAGCGGACGTGTTCTTTTCATTTATGTAACTATATAATTATATAATAACTACAATCCGTACATTATCGTCAAGATGGTGTACGGATTGTCTTTGAAGCGTTTGTTATCACATTGATTATCCGATCTATTAGCTATATTCATATCTTATATAATTATATAATTCAATAAAATAACAAATATATAATTATATATCACTTTCCCTTGGCGAAATGGATGAAAATCCGTATCTTTGCAAAAAGAAAATAATTAAAGAAAACATATAGCGATGAAGAACAAAATCATCATATTCAGCAACATCAAAGGAGGCGTCGGAAAGACAACACTATGTGCGCTGTTTGCAAGTTATCTGGCTGAACGGGGCTATCCCGTCATGGCAATCGATGCGGATTTGCAGGCATCGTTGTACCGTCACCGGAAGCGCGAGAAGGATGTAGCGCCGGAAGTACAGGTCCCGTGGAACGTGGACTTACTGGATACAGCAAACAGGGAGCTTCTTGAACGCGTCATGGGTAAACTGAAAGAGGTGCCGGGAGTTGTCCTCATAGACTGCCCGGGTAATTTGAATGACCGTAATCTGGAATACATCTACAAGTCGGCGGACACGGCCATCATTCCCATTTCGTTCGATGCGGACACAGTGGACGCGACGGGTATATTCGTCAAGGCACTGAAAACCGTGTCAGCGGCAGACCTCGTGTTCATACCCAACCGTATCAACACGTCCGAGAAAAAATCGGAAGAGTTACGCCAAAGGGCACAGACCACCGAGTTCCTGGGATTGGTTGGTACAGTCATACCGACAGTAAAGCAGAGCGTGGCCGTCAAACGATATACCACCTTGTACCCACTGGAGAAAAACCAGCTCTCGGCAGTCGAACTTTCATTCGACAAAATCATCGAGTTACTTCATCTTAACGAATAGGCACTATGGCAAAAAACAACAGACCGACGATAGACAATCCACTGGCAAGCATGGGGCTTGATGACATTGTTCGCGGTATAACCGCTTCCGGAAACGACACAGAGGCCGTAACCGAGAATACAAACGAAATTTCGGAAACGCCGAAGAAAACGGGTAAGCCCCGTCGTGGCGGCAAGAAGGCCTTCGAGGAGAACCTCGCCAGGTACACCGGCATCAACGAACAAGGCATCGCCATCTGGCTGCCCAAAGAGGTCAAGAAGAAACTGGAGCTTATTCGCGTCAATGCGAGTCGTAACATTCCGTTGCGGTCTTTGGCAGCTGCCATTATCATGACCTATATCGAAGAGAATGAGGACAGGCTCAATGAGCTGTAATCCAAAAATATATAAGTATGTAATTATATAATTATTTAATTGTGTAATTACATATTTCATTAAATATATGATTAAATAAAAATATATAGCAGTATGGAATTAATAGTGATAATCGCTGTGTTCTGGGTCGTGGGAAAAATCCTCAAAGGGGTGTTCGGCGGCTTCAGTAAGAGTGACTACAAGCGAGATGAGTAACAGGTAGGCTCGGCGGTATGGCGGACCGAGGGAATCCGCATGGAATCGGGTGTTTTCTGTAAGTTTTCGGGAGCTACCAGTGTTTGTCCGGGAGTTCCTGTTCCGTTCGGATGTAAATTTTCGGAACTTCAACCTATGGAAGATAAAGTGATAATTATTACCTTAACACAAAATTTATAACTTAAAAATTTCTGGCAGTATGACAAAAGCGGATATTGTAGCCCGGATTGCACAGCAGACCGGAGTGGAAAAGGCGGTTGCTATGACCGTCGTGGAGGCATTTATGGAAACCGTGAAGGATTCGGTGGTCGCAGGAAACGAGGTGTTCCTACGCGGGTTCGGCAGTTTCATCATCAAAAAGCGGGCGAAAAAGGTTGCCCGGAATATATCAAAGAACACGACTATCGTGATTCCGGCTCACTCCGTCCCTGCGTTCAAACCTGCAAAAACGTTTCTTGAGGCAGTAAAAGAGGGAAAATAAAAAGAACAAGACTGTTGGAAAACCGTCTGTGAAACAATGTTCCGATTATCAAATAACGAATACCGTAACCATCTTTGAGGGATGTGTTGCGGTATTTGTTTATAGGGTCTGTATAAAGGGAAACGGCATGGGTAGATGGGTATAAAAGAGGCATCCAAAAAAGATATAAGCGGATGACTCCAGCAACAGATTCAGGACACACTTATCATCCGTGTATCCTGAATCCGCTTCGGTTGTTACCGGTATTGGAAGTTTAGGCTATCCACTTGTAACCTTCGTCCGTCAGTTCAAAGTATTCCTCCATGTCCGGTTTTACAAAGAACATGATTTCAAAGGCTTCGTTGCTTCCGCCATCGGGTATTGTCATGTCGATTTCACCATTTTGTATAATCCCTCTGCCCACATTGAACCCCAAGTTTTCATCTGCATAGGCATAGTGCAACTCAACCTCCGGGAATACCTCGGAGAGTTTTTGAATAAGTAGCGGCACGCTCTCCCAAGCCGTATTAAACCATAGGATGTTCGGCTCTTCAAGATATTGGTCATAGGCATTCCATTTTGTGCCCCAAGTGGCAATAGACCACTCGTACCAAGTAGGATAACCGTATTTTTCCAGATTGCTCAGATACGACGCTCCAAGCTGCAACACCTCTTTTCTGTATTTTTCCTGCAGTTCTTCCACCCGTTGAATGGTTGCCAAGTCATCCTGTGTATATAACGGCTTCCGCTGCATTGCGGTGAGATACTCCATTCCCAGTTTTCCACTGCTGGACGCTTCAATCAACAGTTCTTTGGGCATGGGGATAATCTTGTTGAAGTCGATGTGGCAAGGCGTACCGTCCTCCTCGTTTACCCCTTTCAGGAAATTCATTACTTTCTGTACTGTTTCGTTGTCCGCTATTATTTCTAAACGGTTTGTCACGTGATTAGGCATGATTCTGTTTTTTTAATGGTTAATACTTTTTATTTTCCCTTTCGGTTCTTTTTCTCCTGAGCCGCTTTGGGGTTTTATGGATGCGGTACGCGGTTGTCGGGATAACTTCATGCGGCGGCTTTTCCTGCTAAATTACTCTTGTGCAGGAAGGAAGAATTTTGCAGAAAATGCACTTCAAGCCACCGGATCAAGTGCGACAGCCGACTTTTGCATCTGATAAAACCAAACCGGTGACAGGATGAAGGACAGAAAAGAGAAAAACGAAGGGTGGAAATAGATATAAGGGATGGATTACTGAAGATAAAAAAGGGAATGTGGCCAGTTAGAAAAGAGGGATAGCCGTCTGCCGGGACATATAAAAGAGAACGGTTTGGCACTCCGGCCATTCAATAACGAATACTGCAGCCATCACTGGGACGGTTGCAGTATTTGTTTGAGAGTGCTTTTTCTGTTCGGTAATTACCGAGTCCTGACTTCGCTAATCCGTAACATCATAGAAATAGCTTAGCTCTTCATCTTTCAGGTTCTCCGCTGCATACTGGTCGGCCTGTATGTAGAGGGTGTTGTAGAGCGTTGCATAATCCGACCTTTTTTCATGATACTGCCATATCTTGTGATTGAGCACCAGTACCAACTCGGTGAGATACTTGTAGTTTTCTTTCCACTCCTCGAAAGCACGGTTGAACGTGTCTTGAACGGCCGAAAGACCAAATCGGTCAGCTATTGAAAAATCATTCCAAAAGGTTGTTTGCAACTCGTACCCGTTCTCTTGCATAAATTCTCTGAATGTCATATCATTTCAATTTTTAAGATTAATTTTTTTGTTTTCCCTCCGATACATTTCTGTACCGAAGGCTGATTATTTTTCTGCCCGGAGGATTGGTGGCAGGCCCAGGCAAGGAGGACACGGAAAATACGCTCCCGATATGTCGGAGAGGAAGATTTTTCAGTGGCAAGCGTAAGTGGTACTTGACAGGGCTGACAGCCGGCAATCGAACTTTGCAGAGAAAATAACCGGGCTTCCGGAATGGAATATGGGGGAACAGGTACGGTGAAAATAAAACAGAGGGAAAGTGAAGAATGTAAAAATGGGTACACCGCTCCATAGAGCGGAATGTACGTAGGGATATCCTGGAAAGAGGACCGACTGACGGTTCTGTTATAAAAGGAAACGGGCCGCACTTTGTCGGACATAAGAAAGAATACCGCAATCGTCTTTGTGACTGCGGTATTCTTATGGGATAACACCTTATGCTGCCTTGTTAGGCTTCTCCGGCTTGCGCTGCCTTGTTTTCCAGCCGTACACATCGGCTACATACGGATAGAGGGAACGTGTTCTCTTGCGGAAACCCTGCTCGTCGATTTCACGGTTGTATATTTTCTCAGCGATACGTTCCGCTTCTTCACGGTCTTTGGCAACCCTGTACAGGATGTAGTTCGTGCCGTCGTGGTGGATCATCCGGCTCCGAATGTTATAGCCGTCGCCGTACCATTCCGCATATTCGCACGAGGATTTCAGAATATCGGCGATGTTGCTTCCCAAAATCTGGTAGCCTTGCCTCCGACCATGCCACAGCCCAAGGTCTCCGAACACGATAATAACGCCGTCCACTTGTTTGTTCAGGTTGCACCGTTCATCGTCCAGCCAGTTATAAACTTCTTCCGCCCATTCTTCATCGCTGACCTCGTAGGTGTCATCGTCCAGCATTTCCCGTTGGGAATTTTGATAACCCTCCTTTGCTGCTTCGTTCAACAAGTCGTCGCTTGTCCAAATCATGTGTTTCATACGTTTTGAATGTTAATGTATTACTTTTTTATCCCTGTTGTCGGAGGCTTTTACCTTGCCCGACGGGATTCGATTTTACATGCGGGACACAAGGCGAAAAGGCGGGAACAAGCCAAGGAGGAAGCGGCAGTCACGGATAGTTCCATTTGTGTTAAGAAGTATTGGCGAGCTTGCGAGTTGATGGTTGTTAATCGCAAATGAAGCCGCGCCTTGCCGGTTTACGCCAGCCTTAACTTTGCAGGGAAAATCAATGGACGGCGGGTAAGCGAAGAATGGACGGAGTGTATAAAAGCTGTGATTCTGCGGAACGGCAACGAGCAAAACAAAAGCGGTCGGGAGACCGCTCTGTTCAGGATAAGGCAGGGATTACTTCTTGCCCTTTTTCTTTTTCGGCTCCGTAGGAGTTTCCTCCTTCTCTACAGCCGGATAGAACTTGACAGCGACCATCACGATGCGGTTGTGCTTCACGCCGCCCTGGTCGGCCCACTCTTCAGGCTTGAAATAACCCTCCACGGTGAGCAGCGTGCCTTTGGTGAGCTGGTCGAATGACCCGGTATTCTCGTTTTTGCGCCACGCTTCCATGTTCATCAAGGCTGATACGCGATTAGTTCCCTCGCCGTTCTTCTCCTGACGACTGATTGCCAGAGGGAAACGTGCTACACTTGCGGTGGTGAAATGGCGGATTTCTGCGTCTTTTCCTATGAATCCGGTTACTACGAAATTGTTCTCGATCTTTTTCATTGCGATTGTTTTTTGAAGTTAATGAATCATTTTTACGGTGCCGAAAAAGTAGGTGCAGCAAAGGGAAAGCACCAAGGCTACCGCATAAATACTCTTTATTTTGAGGCGTAGCCCCAAACCGGAGGCCTGATAAAGGAAGATTTGTGCGGTACGCCATTGGTCAAGGTTCACGGAACCGGTCCCGTCTGCACACTATCTTTGCAACGGAATAATGATGATGACTTCGATAGAAACCGATCGCCGAAAAGGCGGGATGAAACAAATCGTGGCGGGTTCGGAGAACCGAAAAGACCTGTCCGCCTACCGGCACAAGATTACGGCGCGTTCCGGCATGAAGCGGAGAAGGACATCGAGGCGTGGAAACGTACCGTCCGGCCTCTTGGGTGGAAGCGGCAATAAACGATATGCTGTCCGACCGGCCATGCGCGTTGTGATGTGGAGCGTGCATCAGCCGAAGAGCCGACAACCGACGTGTGCCGCATATCGTCAGTGCGCTGTCCTTATCCGACTGTTATAGGAAGGAGGAGCAGGAAAAGGGGAAATGGCGGAAGCCTGTCTTTCCGGCAAAACGGCGGAGTGGCGTCCTGCGAGTGGAGAGCCAGCTATAAAAGGATGTGGCGCAGCCAAAAAAGAATAAATGATATTCCAGTAAAAAGGGTTATCGTGCCGTAGGCATTTATATTGGGAGTGTATAGCAGTTTAGGATAAAAGGGATAATCGCGGAGACGACGATTGTTGTCTGCCACGACGGAGAGAACGGGCTGAAACCGGATGTCCCGGTTTGCCCGTTTATAACCTATTGATTTTATTCTTCTTCCGCTATCATTTTCTTGCCGTATTCCTTGATTTCATCCATCGTCAGCCATTCAGGTCTTTCTTCCTCTTTGAAACTTTCATAAAGTTTTGTCATGGTTTCGATTTGGGCTTCCTCATTACCTGCCCACAAGCGGTCGGTGTTTCTGTTCCCAAACCCCAAGTAATACTCGCAATCTGCCTGCAAACGACCTAATAACATGTATCTGAAGCGTAAGTCATGCTGTAAAATTTCGTCTATCGTCATACTCTTGTATTTTAAGTTTTTATTTCTCCCTCTTGTAGCTTGTCGGCTACTTTCGGGCTTGATTCAATTATGTCGCCTCAAAAGGTGGCATGGCTCTTTATGCAGGGTTTCACTACCAAATACGACCTCGGCAAGGCAGAGGTGGAGATTTTGTCGTGAACCGTCAGGCATGACCTTGCATACAAGAAAGACATGGCAGGTACCTTTGCGACACAATTCGTATCAGGCAGCCCGAAAGCGGATAGGCGAACTCAGAGAAGAGAAGGTTGCCTGCAAAAGGGTGATGATTTGTAAAAAAGGGGTACATCCAAAAGAGGAAATACAAATGGGTATTCCTGAAAGGTGGTTGTCGTGCCGGAGGCATTTGTATTGGAAGCGCATGGCGGTTCAAGGTAAAAAAGGCTATCGCGCCGACAGGATTGTCTGTCATTATGTGAAAATGCGGATTGAAACCGGAAAAACCGTCTCAATCCGCATAGCTCGTCAATGGATTTTGTGCTATCCTGTTATGTCAAAAGGTCAAAATCGTGCCATCATAACACGATGCTTGAACAGTTTGTTTTTGTCGCTCGGTCGTCGCTGGCTTATCCAGATATGATGTGCGCCATATCCGAACGTGAAATATTCCTCAAGCTGTGTTTCCTCCTTCAAATGTTCCATTCCCGCACGGAGTTCAGCTTCATTGCCCGAAAAAAGAATCGTGTTCATGATTCTGAAATAAATCTCCGTCGCTTCATCGCAATAGGGACAAAAGCTGTGTTCGATTGTTACTTCCATATTCTTGTTTTAATTGCTTACTTCGACAATGACCTCAATTCTACCATACAGCACAGAGCGTAGTGCCGTTTTGTCAATGGCGTAATACTCGCAAATTTGCCCGTACTGTTTGACAAAGTACCGTTTGAGAATATCCGAGAAGTCAAAATGATACCCGTTCAATGCAATGCCCCGGCTGAAATAGATGCTTTCCCGCACTTTACGGGTAATCCAGTTTTTCTCCTCACGGTTCAATTTATCGCCGCTATTCAGACGTTCCCGCAGCTTGTAAACACGACTTTCCCGTAATGTAGTCAGTTCGGGGACGTCCCATTTGACGAATTTTGTTGCTATCTGTGCCATAGGTCTGTTGGTGCTAATCATAAATAATCACTTCATCACGATATTCTGAAATTTCCTTACCGCTTTCAAGGCGGACAACTATAGTGTTGCCATAGTCGCCCACGATTGTACCTTCCGTGTAGCCTTTGTACGGGTTAAGCAGTCTGCAATGCAATCCGATGATGTCGGACGGTTCTTCATATTCATACATAGAGCAATGTTTTTACGGTTATAATTTGATTTCCCATTTTCCTTGAGAGAACTTCCTGAAGCTCACGTATTCATCTTCAAGTTCGTGAGTTAGTATGCGGATATAGATTTCGTTTTTGGCTTCCAACGATTCCACCAGCTTGTTGATTTCTTTTTCCGGGTATTCCCAGCGAGAAGAAAATTCCGCATCTATAACATCGGCATACCGATTGATATAGCCGTCAAAATTATCGTCCAAGAAAGCCTCTATCTTGTCGAGGTCTTGTTTGTTCGCAGTGGTAGCGTGGAAAATGTTTGTTGCAATGTTCGCCATAATCTCAAATTTTAAGTTTTTTCTTTTTTCCCTCTTGTAGCTTGTCGGCTACTTTCGGGCTTGATTCAATTATGTCGCCTCAAAAGGTGGCATGGCTCTTTATGCAGGGTTTCACTACCAAATACGACCTCGGCAAGGCAGAGGTGGAGATTTTGTCGTGAACCGTCAGGCATGACCTTGCATACAAGAAAGACATGGCAGGTACCTTTGCGACACAATTCGTATCAGGCAGCCCGAAAGCGGATAGGCGAACTCAGGGAAGAGAAGGTTTCCTGCAAAAGGGTGATGATTTATAAAAAGGAGTTGCAGCCAAAAGAGAAAATACGAGTTGGATTCGTTTTCTTTTTTGGCTGCACGGTTAGAACGGGAAGAAGATGCAAAAAGAGGCGAAAATTCAGTTTAGTTTAGTACATTAGCCTATATATATGCTAAATCAAAGTAAACTAAATATAGGTAGGCATATTTGCCTGCCTGTATGTTTGTGTTTGGACGAAAATGCTTACCTTTGCAAAGACTCCAAGAAACGACTTGTTTTTTCTTTTGGCTGCAATGATTCTTCGATGATGCAACGTTCGGACAGGATGGGCAGAAATGATGTCGAAAATGGATGAAAGACGTTGAGAGTATAAGCAAGTGCAAGGAAAGAAACACAATGAAAACAAAAAAATGGGAAATCTCTTAAAAGCACAATTTTGTTCCTGTTTTGTTTCTCAATAAAATCAATCAAATTTATAATATATTGATTATCATTTTATTAAGCAATTCAATTTTGAAAGGTTGAATTTATTGTCAATAGAGAAACGAGACAAGTCTATTTGTCCGCTTTGACAATCACTGAGTGTAACCCCGTCATAAACTACGGCTGTATGTTTGGCTCCTAAACTCCGAACGGAGATAGTTTTCATTCCTCCTGCACCCCCATAATCCTTTATGTTGACTCCTGAGAAGCGACGTAAAGCATCAGCAATATCCGTAATGCCTTGTTGTTGCAATTGCTTCTTGTTGAGTTGTTGGAAGGGACTGCTACTTTTAACCTGTTGCTTGGTACGTTCAGCCGTAACCGTAACTTCGTCTATTTTATGCACTTTCCCGGTAATGGAATCTCCTTTCTCCTGTGCCTGTATTTCAAGCGGCAATAGGATAAAGCTGCAAAGCAGACAAAGCCATAGCTTATAAGCCTGGTTATTTCCTTTCATT